>ENA-OQCN01000027-OQCN01000027.1-human-gut-metagenome-genome-assembly--contig:-NODE-27-length-54923-cov-6.155395_pt1 | contig 54923 bp, 47 predicted proteins | sample MGYA00242497_ERZ504576 | MGnify/ENA primary metagenome ERZ504576 (study PRJEB26092, sample SAMD00036296) | human gut metagenome | host: Homo sapiens | study: EMG produced TPA metagenomics assembly of...
ATCTTTTCAGCGATAAAGGCTGGGTAGACGAGTTTGATATAGACGGGCTGAGACTTGATGTGGCATACTGCCTCGACCATGATTTCATCAGAAGACTAAGGGAGTTCTGCGACTCACTAAAGCCGGATTTCTTCCTGGTGGGAGAGACACTGCATGGTGACTACAACCAGATTATGAATGATGCAATGCTTCACTCGGTAACGAACTATGAGTGCTATAAGGGTCTGTACTCGAGCTTTAATTCCATGAATATGTTTGAGATAAATCATTCGCTTCTCAGACAGTTCGGACCGGAGCAGTGGACTCTCTACAAGGGTAAGCACCTCCTGTCATTTGTGGACAATCATGATGTGACAAGAGTGGCAAGCATACTGACCAATGAAAAGCATCTGCCACTAATCTATGCAATTGCATTTGGTATGCCGGGCATCCCTTGTGTGTACTATGGCAGTGAGTGGGGAGAGAAGGCAAAAAAAGAAGACGGTGACCCGGCTCTGAGGGCATGCTTTGAAGCGCCACAGTACAATGAGCTGACTGAATGGATTTCAAAGCTCGCAGAGGCAAAGAAAGAGTCAAAGGCACTCTGCTACGGTAATTTCTATTCGGTTGTGCTCACAAACGGACAGTGCGTTTTCGGTCGTGAATGTGATGACGAAAAGGTGTTTGTGTGCATCAATGCCGCAGACCAGTCGTTTTTCGCGGGCTTTGATATGGGAAAGGGTGATGCCACAGACCTGATTACAGGTGAGCAGGTTACATTAAACGGTGGCCTTGAGCTGCCACCTTACAGTGCATACTTTTTGAGATAACATTTGTATGGACAATAAAAGAAATAATAGAAGAAAAAATGAAAGAAAAGAGCTCATATGTGCTGCCACAGCCGTAGTGGTACTTTACACAGCTATGGAGTCGATAGGCATCACATGCCCCATTAAGTTTATCACCGGAATATCATGTGCAGGCTGTGGCATGTCGAGGGCATGGATGGCATTTTTACACCTTGATATAGCAAAGGCGTTTGCATACCATCCGCTTTTTTGGCTTGTGCCTATTGCGGTAATAGTTCTTTTGTGTAAATCTAAAATAAATATTAAAATTTATAAAATAATTATATTTACAATCATCATTATGTTTGCTATAGTTTATATATGCAGATTGATATGGTCAGGCGATGATGTCGTGGTCTTTGAGCCGCAAAACAACATCCTGTTTCGTATCATCCGTATAATAAATAGCAAATAAAAAGGAGAAAGAAGATGTTTTGCGAGAAATGTGGAAAAGAAATTCCTGATTCAACGAAATTCTGTCCATACTGTGGAGCACCTGTTTCCAAGGCACAGGATTTTGTCAACAAAGCAGGAGAGGCCTTCAATGCAGCAGAGCAGGAGCTTGGAAGTGCATTTGATGAGGTAAAGCAGTCCTTCACAGGAAACAGTGCAAACCAGCAGAATGCAGGTGGACAGTACAATGGAAGCTACCAGAACAACGGAGCCGGACAGTACAACGCAGGCTACCAGAATAACGGAGCCGGACAGTACAACGCAGGCTACCAGAATAACGGAGCAGGACAGTACAATACAGGCTACCAGAACAATGGTGGTCAGACTCCTCCACCATACAGGGGAGAGAGGTTAAAGGATGACAGAGGTCTTGCCTCATACATCATCCTGTCTATTATTACATGTGGTATTTATGGATATTATTTCATCTACAAGATGGCTCATGATGTCAATGTAGCATGTGATGGAGATGGCGAGAATACATCAGGTCTCGTAGCATTTATCCTGCTTTCAATGATTACATGCGGTATTTATGCATGGTACTGGTACTATAAGCTGGGCAACAGACTGGCAAATAATGCAGGCAGATACGGACTTGGCATTCAGGAGAATGGAACCACTGTTTTGATGTGGTGCATATTTGGTACACTTATCTGTGGAATCGGACCATCCATCGCTATGTATATCCTTATCAAGAACTCAAATATGATCTGCAATGCTTACAACAGGACACATGGACTTATGTAATTTGAGTTTTGATTTAAATTTAATTAAATAATTTGATTATATTATTTCTAAGGCGGGAGGCAGTTTGCATTAAGCAGACTGTCTCCTTAAATTTTGTATATTAAATTAAACGGTAAATATTATTGAAAAAGGTCATTCAGACATTGACAAAAATTTGTCAAAGTGTTACTATTTTTTTATAAATTACGACAGAAATGTCGGTTATACATAGGTTTTTTAAGGAGGATTTATACAATGAGCGAGTTCAAAAATTTAACACTTGACGTAGCAGATCAGATTGCAGTACTTGCAATTTCAAGACCGGCTGCTCTTAATGCATTAAACAGTGAGACTCTTGATGAGTTAAATGTAGCATTAACAGAGATAGAGGCAAGAGACGATGTTAAGGTGCTTATCCTTACAGGTGTCCTGACAAGAAGGGCAACGAGTTCAAGTCATTCGTAGCAGGAGCAGACATCTCAGAGATGGTTAATTTCACAGCACCACAGGCAAGAGCATTCGGAATCAAGGCTTCAGAGCCATTCTTCAAGCTCATGAATATGCGTCAGGTAACAATCGCAGCTGTCAATGGATTTGCACTCGGTGGAGGATGCGAGATTTCTATGGCATGTGATATCAGAATCGCTTCTGAGAACGCAATTTTCGGACAGCCTGAGACAGGACTTGGAATCATCGGCTTTGGCGGTACACAGAGACTTGCTCGTTTAGTAGGAATGGGACGTGCTAAGGAAATGATCTTCACATGCGACAATGTAGACGCTGCAGAAGCATACCGCATCGGTCTCGTTAATAAGGTAGTAGCAAAAGAGGAGCTTATGCCAACAGCTAAGGCTATGGCTGCAAAGATCATCTCTAAGGGAAGCTACGCAATCTCAGTTGCAAAGGCTGCTATCAACAACGGATATGATATGGATATCAAGAACGCTGTTGAGATGGAAGCAAACCTCTTTGGTGTTGTAAATGATACAAATGACAAGAAAGAGGGAATGGGAGCATTCCTTGAGAAGAGAGCTGCAAACCTCACAGATTTCTAAATTATGATTTGAATTATTTATTGTATATGAATTAAAATAGCCGGTGTGTTAAGCACCGGCTATTTTGTATGAATCAGATTAGATTATTACTCTCACGATAAACATAGTATCAGATACACTGTACTGGCATTTGCCGCCCAGTCTCTCAGCAGTCTGTCTGATGCTTTTTGTACCAAGCCCATGCCCTCTTTCTGTTGCAACGGGCATATCGTTTATGAGCTAAGGCCTTGTCGTTTTCATTGTTTTCGATGAAGGCAGCTATATTATTCAGAAAGTGCCTCATATCGTGACGCAGCAGAGAAACATTTTTTGCCCCTTAAGTCATTTTGACTTTATTATATAATCTTTTTTGTAAAGCGTAAACAACAGTCTTGAAAAAAGAATGAAACGTATCTATAATTAGAGTACTGTTCACATGGCAGTGTTAATATATAATTATAGATTTACAAGAGGGAAAAATGAAGTCAAGAGCAACACAGACCAAAGAACTGGATATGGTGAACGGACCACTCGCAAGGAAGATACTGATTTACTCCATACCGCTCATGTTCTCAAACCTGCTTCAGGTATTTTTCAATATGACGGATGTGGCAGTGGTGGGAAAATTTGCAGGTGCAAGAGCACTCGGCTCGGTCGGTTCCACGACGATCATCATCACACTCACAACAGGCATACTGCTTGGCATGGGAGGCGGTGTCAATGCTGTCACGGCACTGCACATGGGAGCAGAGGACTATCAGAGGGTGCATAAGACCGTCCACACATCGGTCATCCTGTGCTTTATAGCGGGACTTTTACTGTTAGTGGCAGGCATGGCTTTTTCAAAGCCACTGCTTGAAGTGATGAATACAAAGCCTGAGCTTATAGACGGTGCTACAGCATATCTGATGATATATCTGTGCGGTTCGCCGGCGCTTGCGCTTTATAATTTCGGCAACGGTGTGCTGAGCGCAGTGGGAGATACAAAGAGACCTCTCATATACCTGAGTATCTCAGGAATTATCAATATAGTGCTCAACCTGTTTTTTGTAATAGTGTGCAGACTCGGAGTGATAGGAGTTGCCATCGCAAGCATCATAGCACAGTATATCTCAGCGGCACTCATTATCAGGTTTCTCATGAAGACATACGGCAGCTACGGCCTGCGCATGAAGGATATAGCGATTGACAGGGATGCAGCTGCAGCAGTGCTTCGGATTGGAGTGCCGGCTGCGATACAGTACTCGCTCTTTGCCATAGCCAACATATGTATCCAGACATCCATCAACTCCTTCAGCCATGTGGTCGTGGAGGGCAATTCAGCCGCCACCAATGCGGATTCGCTCATCTATGACATGATGGCGGCATTTTACACCGCTTGCACCAGCTTCATAGCTCAGAATCTGGGCGCAAGAAAAAAAAGAAAGAGTGCTGAGAACATTTTTCATCACACTTGCATACTCGTTTCTGATGGGACTGGTGCTTGGAGTGGCATTGTTTATATTCCAAAGACCGTTCCTTTTGCTCTTTACGAGTGATGATGCCGTGATACACTATGGACAGATCAGATTGGTGTGATGGCATTCGTCTACTGTGTATCAGCCTTCATGGACAATGCCACAGCCGCCGCCAGGGGCATCGGAAAAAGTGTAGCACCTACCATCATAGTGGTTATGGGCTCTGTCGTATTCAGGATTATATGGCTGCTCACGGTGTTTGCGTATTTTAAGACATTGCAGTCCTTATATCTCATATACGTCATTTCGTGGACGCTCACCGCAATCGCCGGCAATATATACTTTGCGTACCACTATAGGAGAATTTAGCGGACAGCTACAATAAAAATGAATAGTAAGCGATAAAAAACAGTCAGACATATGTGAGAGATGTGCCCGGCTGTTTTTGCGGTTTCGCGGCTGTCTCTCTTTTATAATAGGATAATAGGAATTTGCCTGATATTTTTATTGCCCTTTTGCGGTTTTAATGCTACAATCAAGCCAAAGCATTATATTTCTGTTGAGCGACACCACAGTACACATTTTTATCGGTGCGTATCACTTTGAAGAGGGTAGAACCACTTAGTATTTTTCGACAAAGACATGGAAATTTTCAATGCTTTAAGTTACCTATCAATAGCAGGGAAAATGGATATGTCGATTGAGAAACATTATGTGAATGAAGCTGACTGGGGTTGTTGATGCTTTATATTGACAAGAAATTTTGTATCATGCGATATTCTATTCTTCTTGCTTACACAACTAAACAGGAGGAGAATAATGTCGGGAGAGACAAAAGAGGTTTTTGGCAGTAATTATGGCCAGAACGATGTAATCATCAACGGATTGATTGAAAAAATGACGCTGTTTGATGACAATCTGATGAGTCTTGTATTCGGGCAGAATATCGAGACAACGGAGTTACTGCTTCGCGTAATAATGGAGCGTGATATTAAGGTTATAGACGTCCGGGGGCAGGATGAATTAAAAAATCCAGTGATTGGTGGGAGATGTATTACCTTGGATGTGCATGCAATAGATGTCGATGGCAGACATATTGATATCGAGGTGCAGATTAATGCTGAGGGATCGCATGTCAAAAGAGCCAGATATCACAGCAGTATGATGGATGCGAGGATGCTGGAGGAAGGACAGGAGTTTAAGGAGATTAAGGATTCATACGTGATTTTTATTTATGATCACGATAAGTTCAGAAAAGGACTGCCATTTTATCACATTCAAAGGCGTGTTGATGAAACGGGTGAAGCCTTTGGAGATGGTTCGCATATTATCTATGTAAATGGAAGGTATGAAGGTAATGATGATATAGGTCGGATGATGAGAGATTTTCATCAGTGCAGGCCGGAGCTGATAAAAAGTGAGACATTGTCAAAAGCGGTGGCTTATTACAAAGAAAAGGAAGGACGTGGTGCTATGAGTGAAGCTGTAAGAAAGTACGCAATGGAATATGCAAAAGAATATGCAAAAGAGTATGCAAAAGAGTATGGTGAGGAACAAAGAAGAGAAGGTATGAAGGCTGGAATTAAGACTGGCATTGAGACTGGAATTGAGACTGGCATTCAGACCGGACGTCGTACAGAAATATTCTTATCGGTTCAGGATGGGGACTATTCGGTGAACAGGGGAGCTGAGAAGCTTGGAATGTCAGTGGATGAGTTTGAGAAATCAATGAGTGAGGCAGGCTACAGAGTGCCGGAGTTAGTGTAACACGTATATATACAATTAAAATCGAGGCATGTTTAATTATGGAAAATTCAAACGAAAAAGAAGACATGAGAGCACTTATTATGGTATTTGTAATATGGCTTTTGTTATGGTGTGTTGATAATAGACAGTATTTTTTTGAGTATCTGCCGCATCACTCAGATTATGAGATAGTGGCAGCATATAAAGCTTTTAATGGTGATATGCGTGATAATATAATCAGGGTATATGTACCGGATAGGGATAATGCTATCGGATATATAAAGGCAGACTACACAGACAAAGAGGAAAAGCCTATATATGTAGGATACAGTAAGGAAAGGTCACCTCACGTTGTACGTAAAACACCGGCGCTTTCAAAAGGAATGATTTTAGCGGGAGGAATCATTCCGGCAGCAATAGTCCAATATTTTTTTAGAAAAAAGCATAAATAGTGTCCTTAGACACGCAGGAAATTTAGAGACCCTTCAGGATTGTCAGTGCCCTTCTCAAGCAGCGAGATGAGCTCTGAGATAGTCTGTTCGGTCTCTTCTTTTGTGGACGGAATCAGTGTATTGTCAAGCTTCACGACGAGCACGAGAAGCACAATCTCTGCAAGCGCATCAGGCTGTTGGCACACGATAAGTCCCTCAGCTGCTCCCTGCCTTATGATTTCACCGGTCACCGGCTTTAGCTCGGTAATCAGGTAATTGATGTATTTGTTGTGCAAAAATGCATTCTCCTGTACACCATTTCCGGCATCGGACTGGATTTTTAAAAAGGCGGCAGAGGAGTTGCGGCATGCCTGAAATATCATCGCCATGCGCACAAACGGAGATATATCGGTGCGCTTTGCAAGCTCCTTTGCGGTGGCAAGCGGCTCTTCGTAGCTTTTTGCCATAAGTGCATCAAAGATAGCCTCCTTTGATGAAAAATAATAATATATGCTACCCTTGCCTATCCCGGCTGTCTGGGCGATTTCGCTGACAGATATCTGGGATATTTTTTTTGTTTCTAAAAGGGTTCTTAGCGCTTCAAGTATCTTCTCGTATTTTTCCGAATTTGGTCTTGTGGAATGTGGCATAGTGGATCCTCTTATATTAGTTACGTCTATTTTAATATATATTATCACAATCCATATGATTCTTCCATGAGATTTTACCGGGGGAATAGGTTTTGGTAAAAATGATATGATACGTTTGGATAGTTTATGAAAAAATAACAGAATAGTTTGAAAATGAAAATATTTATATTGACCGACGGTCGAAAAAGTGATACTGTAATGAAGTAACAAGTTGACCGGTGGTCGAAAAGGAGAATTGATATGACTTATGCAGATATGTTTTCAAAGGTAAAGGGACTGTTTATGGAGTCTGATGTGAGCGGTATAAGCGAGCACCTTGCTTTTCAGTTCAATATAACAGGAGAGGCAGAGGGAATTTTCTATGCCGAGGTAAAGGATGGTGTGCTGGCAGTGGAGCCGTATGAGTATTTTGACAGGGATGCGATTTTTATATGCAGCGCTGAGACTCTTTTTAAGCTGGCAGAAGGAAGGCTTGATCCGAGTCTTGCATTTACAACAGGCAAGCTCAAGGTGGAGGGAAATATTGATAAGGCACTTCGCCTGAAGCAGATTATAGACAGTAAGAAGGCGTAGGTGATGAAGATGAAGTGGGGAATAATTGCAGGTGTTTTAGGTGGTATTGCTGCAGCAGAGGCAGGCGGCAGTGCTTATTTCTACAGGAGGACCATGATGCGCTACAATGCCAAGAAGGAGCGCACGATGAAGATGTCCGGGGTTGACTGGGAGAGCTATTACAGCTTTATGAAGCCACGCGGAGAGTGGATGAGAGCACAGGCTCATGAGGATGTGTGGATTAGGTCCGATGATGGATTAAGACTGCATGCCACATATTTTCCGGGGATAGATGGAGGTAATCCGGATAAAGCCGTCATATGCTTTCACGGCTACACAAGTGAAGCTATGTCTGATTACAGCAGCATATCCAATTACTATTTAAAGAAGGGCTATAGCATGCTGCTTGTAGATGCGAGGGCACATGGACAAAGCGAGGGTAAATTCATAGGCTTCGGCTGCAAGGACCGCTATGATGCGCTTAAGTGGATTGACTGGATGATTAAGAAGGCAGGCAATGGCATAAGGATTGTTTTGATGGGAAATTCCATGGGAGGTGCCACTGTGCTTATGGCAAGTGGACTTAATCTGCCGGAGCAGGTGAAGGGAATTGTGTCAGACTGTGCATTTACCTCGCCTAAGGCGGTATTTACACATGTGCTTCACAGCATGTACCATCTGCCGGCTTTTCCGATGATTCAGATTGCAGATTTTGTGAACAGAAAAATGGCAGGGTATGGGCTTGATGAATGCAATGCTGCAAAAGAGGTGCAAAAGGCGAAGCTGCCTATTTTGTTTATCCATGGTGATAAGGATACATTTGTGCCATGTAGCATGTGTGATGAGCTTTATGCAAGCTGCGCGTCACAAAAGACAAAGCTGATAGTAAAGGGGGCAGGACACTGCGAGAGCTATTACAAGAATACGAAAGCTTTCGAGGACGCACTTGATAAATTTTTGGAAGGAGTTATGAGATGATGAAGACGAGAAAGGGACACAACGTATATCCGATTACGGTTGCACAAAAATTTCATTTGTACTATGCAAAGTACTGTCCGAATATGGCAGTACTCAATATAGGTACAAGCCTGACAATCGGCACGGAGCTTGACTGGAACGTGCTAAGGGATTCAATCAACTACGCGTATGCCAGAAACGAGGCCATGCGTATCCGCTTTACAAGGGATAAGGATGGAGAGTGCTATCAGTATATTGCGGATGTGGATGAGGATTTTAAAGAGAGAACTGTCGATTTCAAGGATTTTACGGATGTAACCATGGAGGAGGCAGAGAATGAGATGCAAGGCTGGACACAGGTGCCGTTTGAGTTTGAGGACTCTCCTATGACCAAAATCGTGATGATAAAGATGCCGGATGGATTCAATGGAGTGTACTTCTTAGGTCATCACATGGTGGTTGATGCGCAGTCACTTATTGCATTTTTAAAGGATATTATTGAGATATACTGTAATGCCATGTATGAGGGAGTACCTTTTCCAAAGGATATGTGCTCATATATCGAGCAGCTTAAAAAGGATCTGGCATATGAAGCCGGAAGTAAGGCACAGCTTAGGGACAGAGAGTTCTTTGAGAAGCTTATCAGACAGTCGGAGCCAATCTACAACGGAATCGACGGCACAGCAAAGCTTGATGCGGCAAGAGAACTGATGCATGATAACAAGCTAAGGAGTGCATTCAATGCATCGGATGATGTCACCTCAGCGCTTGATATCTTTCATCTGGAGGCTGAGCCGACAAAGCGTCTTATGGATTTTTGCGAGAAATATCATATTTCGCTTGCTTGTCTGCTTCTCATGGGAATCAGGACGTTTTTCCAGAAGGAACGGCTTCGATGATGTCTCCGTAAACAATGCCATCGCCAGACGTGCGACACTTAAGGAGAAGAAGTCAGGCGGCACACGTATTCATTCGTTTCCGTTTAGGACGTGCTTTTCAAAGGATGTACGCTTTATTGATGCCGTGTATACCATCAGGGATAAGCAAAACGAGCTGTTCCGCCATGCAAACTACAACCCGACAGAGTACTTTGCACTGCGCTCAAAGACCTATCCGCAGCCAAAGGCAGGGCTTACATATGAGCCGATGTCGCTTACATATCAGCCTATGACCTTAAAGGAAAAGGGCTTAAACGACCTGGGAGATATAAAATACAAGACTAAGTGGTACCCGAACGGCATGACTACACAGGCTATGTATCTAACGGTAATGCACCGCCCGGAGGACAACGGACTGGATTTCAGCTTCGAGCATCAGGTCAAGGCAGTCTCAAGAAAGCAGCTTGAGTATATGTACTATTACCTGTGCAAAATCATGTTCAAGGGAGCAGAAAACCCTGAGCTTACAATAGGCGAAATCATTAAATTAGTGTAGTGGATTAGGAAACGTATTAGGTAAAAGGAGATTATTATGTTTGATGAATTAGTGGAAATTATCTGTAATTATGTTGATGTTCAGCCGGCAGATGTGCACGAAGAGTCACGTTTTATGGAGGATCTGGGCTTCACGTCATTTGACTTCATGAGCATGCTCGGGGAGATAGAGGATACCTTTGATGTGGAGATTGAGCAGACAAAGGCTGCAGAAATCCGCACAGTACAGGAAGCAGTCGATTATCTTGAGACATTAAAAGACGCATAATGGGTGAAGATAGGAGGAAATATGTTATTTCACACAATTCCGGATATTCTTTCATATGCAAATGAAGCTTACGGCGCGGATGACGCGATAAGATGGAAGAAATCCAAAAATGAGATAGAGTCAAGAACCTACAGTGAGCTTAAGAATGATACAGACAGCTTTGCCAATGCCATCGAAAAGCTTGGCAAAAAAGGGCAGCATATCGCTGTAATAGGCCCTTCATCATATGAGTGGATAGTATCATATCTGGCAATCACAGAAAGCGGAAGTGTTGCGGTTCCAATCGATGCATCGCTTCCGGCAGCGGATATATGTGAGCTTTTGGACAGAGCCAGTGTGAGGATGCTTATATTTGATGAGGCACGTTCGGATGTGGCTGAGGCCGCAGCTAAAAGCTGTCATGATATAAATGTGTATGTGTCTATGAACAGTACAGAGCATTGTCCACAGGTGCTTTCGTTTAAAGGGCTTATAGATGACAACAGGGGAAGCTACGAGCCGGCAGTGGCAGAGGATGCGCTTTGCACTATCATGTTTACGTCCGGAACCACAGGAAAGAGCAAGGGAGTCATGCTGACGCAGAACAACCTGGCTGAAAATGCCACATGCCTTGACATGAAAATTGGACCTCACACGGTAATTTTGTCTGTGCTTCCGATACACCATGCATACTGTCTGAGCATGGATATTCTGAAAGGAATTTCACTGGGTTCGGTAATCTGCATCAATGATTCCATCATGCGCATGGCAAAAAATATACAGCTTTTTACTCCCGACATGATTCTTATGGTGCCTCTTATGATTGAGACATTTGCCAGAAAGCTCGAGGAGGTAAGGGCAGCAGGACTTCCTGCAGAGCCGGTCCGTAAGAAAATGTTTGGAGAGAGGCTTCATACAATCTGCAGTGGCGGTGCGTACCTAAATCCTGATTATGTTGATTTATTTGCAGAGTTTGGTATCACCATATTGCAGGGCTATGGCATGACGGAGTGTTCTCCGGTCATAAGCACAAATCTAAGCTGGGATATCCGTAAAAACTCGGTAGGCAAGCTGATGCCAAACTGTGAGGCAAAAACAGTTGACGGTGAGCTTTTTGTCCGCGGTACAAGTGTGATGCAGGGCTATTATAAGATGCCAAAGGAGACTGAGGAGACACTGTCGGACGGCTGGCTTCACACGGGTGACTTAGGCTATGTGGACGAGGATGGATATATTTATCTGACCGGCAGAAGAAAAAATCTGATTATCACCAAAAACGGTGAGAATGTGTCACCGGAGGAGCTTGAAAACGCTCTGAGCGTAAATCATCTCATAAAGGAAATCATAGTGCGTGAGTCTGAAGGAGTGATTGAAGCTGAGATTTTCCCGGACAGAGAGTATGCTCAAAATACAGGCATCGCCGATATAAGGCCAGCTCTGCAGGCGCTTATCGATGAGTACAATGTGAATGCACCTGCCTACAAGCGTATCTATAGCATTAAAGTGAGGGAGAGTGAGTTTGAAAAGACGGCTTCACGTAAGATAAAGAGAAGCTGATATATAAAGAGGAAGCCGATGCATGTGGCTTGCATCGGCTATATATGAAAAAGATTAGTATGAGTATTGCGTAATTAATATGTTTTGTTGCTTTTGTTTTGTATCTTTCGTTTATAATGTTAGTATACAAATCAATTGTGAAAACCGTGTGTTTTGAATTTCACTTTTCTGTAAACAAAATATGAACAAACTGTGCAGTCCTAAGGTACCATAAAAAATCCTTAGACAATATCATGATTTTGTGTATAATTATAGTATCGGTATTTGTTATTGCATATAGGATAAAATTTTATGCATAATCAAACAGCGATATTATTTTTTTTACAAGGGGAAAAAGATGAAATTATTAAGTTTTGCAATCCCATGTTACAATTCAAAGGATTACATGGAGCATTGTATAGAGTCTATCCTGCCGGGTGGAGATGATGTGGAGATAATTATTGTTGATGATGGTTCAAAGGATGAGACAGCAGCGATAGCTGACAGATATGCAGCCGAATATCCTGACATAGTAAAGGCTGTACACCAGGAGAACGGTGGACATGGAGAGGCTGTAAACACAGGTCTCAAAAATGCCACAGGCAAATATTTCAAGGTCGTTGACAGCGATGACTGGGTGGATTTGGATTCATACAAGAAGATACTGGACAAGCTAAGGGAGTTTGAGCAGGAGAATACACAGATTGATATGCTTCTTGCCAACTATGTCTACGAGAAAGAGGGAGCAAAGCGTAAAAAGGTTATGCGTCAGACCGGCTTTCCGCGCAATGAGATATTTACCTGGAGTGATATAAAGCATATTTATAAGGGGCATTACATACTGATGCATTCGGTAATATACAGGACAGAGCTTTTGAGAAGCTGTGGACTCAAGCTGCCAAAGCATACCTTTTATGTGGATAATATCTATGTATATAAGCCGCTTCCGTATGTGCGTACGATGTACTATCTGGATGTGGACTTCTACAGATATTTTATCGGTCGCGATGACCAGTCGGTCAATGAGCAGGTGATGATACGCCGTATTGACCAGCAGATTCGTGTAAATAAGATTATGTTTGACGATGTCAAATTGCATGAGATAACAAATGAGATGTGCAGGAAGTATATGTACAGTTATCTTGAGATTATTACGACTATTTCTACTATTCTGGCAATTATCTCAGGCACCGATGAGAACATGGCTAAGAAGGATGAACTGTGGGCATACATGAAGGAGCACGATGAAGAAACCTACAAGAAGCTGCGCCATGGCGTCATGGGACAGTTAATGAACCTGCCGGGCAAGGGAGGCAGAAAGGTAGCTATCGGTGCGTATAAGCTGTCACAGAAGGTTGTTGGATTCAATTAGACGGATGTGAAATAAGGAGTATTATATGGATGAAGTATATAAGCAAATTGTTAATATAGCAAAAAAATATAATACAAAAAAAAGTAGTGCTGTTTGGTTCACGCGCCAGAGGCACGAATCATCCTAAAAGTGATATTGATCTGGCCATTTATGGATGTGAGGATTTTGGTGATTTATCGGATTGTCTTAATGAGGAGTTGTGGTCTTTACTAAAGCTGGACATAATAAATATGGATGATAAGCATATTTCACCGGTACTGGTGACAGAAATAGAAAGGGATGGGAGGGTATTGTATGAAAAAATTTGACCAGTATGTCAGCCACTTGAGGATATTGTCAAGGGCATTTGATGAAGACTTGACAAATGATTTTATTGTGAGCGGTATAATTGATAAATATTATATACAATTTGAGCTGGGCTGGAAGGTCTTAAAGGAACTGTTACGATATGAGGGCGCTAATCAGGCTGCAACAGGTTCTCCAAGAGAAATTATAAAAACTGCATATGCGTATTATGATTTTATTGATGAGAGTGTCTGGCTTGGAATGTTAAGAGACAGGAATGATACAACTCATATATACAATGAGGAAGCTGCACGTCAGCTTGTGAATAAGGTGCTTGACAGTTATATTCATGAATTTCAGGTGCTGGAAATGAAAATTAAAGAAAGATATTCAGATGAGGTATTATCATCAATTAATTAAAGTAAAGACCACAGAGCAAAACAGAGACTCTGTGGTCTTTTAATATTGCAATTAAATTACTCTCCAAGTGTGAGCATGGTATCTATGCAGGCCTTGGCCTTTGTTCTTATATCGTCAGGCAGTATGATTTCTTCTCCGCCTGCTCCCTTAACACAATTGTATACATCCATCAGGGTAGTGAGCTTCATATTGTGGCATACGCAGTCTTTTGAGAGCGGATAGAAGCTCTTTTCAGGGCACTCATACTGTAAGTGCTGCAGTATGCTGTTTTCAGTTCCGATGATAAATTCCCTGTCTGTGCTGTTTTTAGCATAGTCAATGATGCCGGTGGTGCTTCCGATATAGTCTGCAGCCTTTGAAACCTCTGCAAGGCACTCCGGATGTACGAGAAGCTTTGCAGCAGGATGAGCCGCTTTTGCTCTCTCAACATCTGCTATTGACATGCGCAGGTGAGTAGGACAGCCACCATGTACAAATTTGAAGGTCTTTTCCGGAACCTGTTCCTCAACCCATGCGCCCAGATTGCAGTCAGGGATGAAAAGAATCTTGTTATTGTCAATATTTTTAACAATTTTTACAGCGGATGAAGATGTGACGCACACATCGCATATGGTTTTAAGCTCTGATGTGGTGTTTATGTAGGCAACCACTGTATAGTCAGGGTTCTCGGCCTTTAACGATTGTAAGAGCTCTACATCGAGCTGCTCCGCCATAGGACAGCCGGCTGAGCTGTTTGACAAAAATACATGCTTGTCAGGAGATAAAATCTTGCAGGTCTCTGCCATGAAGCGGACACCGCACATGAGCACATTCTTCTGTGGTGCTGTGGCAGCCTGCTTGCTGAGTCCATATGAGTCGCCTGTGAAATCGGCAACCTCAAGTATCTCGTGACTCTGATAAGCGTGAGCTAATATACAGATATCATTTTCCTTCTTTAATCGGATAATCTCATCCTGTAATTCTCTTGTTGTCATCATAATATGATATACCTCTTGAAATTCCTAGTGTGATTGAAGCACAGTTGTATCAATGTAAGCCCATTTTGGATTTTACATAAAGAACCGGCCAAAATAAATAAGTTACTTGTCATTATACTTAGCTGTAAACCAGCTGTCAACACAAAAGTTTTACAGGTGTCTTGTCAGTTGTAAATTTTAGTGTTATAATACGCCCATTACAGTAAATCGCATCCAGGGGGATGTTGCTAAAGAAGCGGCTACATCGGTGGATGCAGGTAAATAAAAGAGGTAACATATTATGAATACAGATGTACTTATTGTGGGAAGCGGCTGCTCAGGTCTTTATTGTGCGCTTAAGCTCCAAGAGACATAAGAATTACACTGATAACAAAGTCAGATTTGGAGAGCAATGATTCATTTCTGGCGCAGGGCGGCATGTGCATGCTTAAAGAGCAGTCTGATTTCGACAGCTTTTTTGAGGATACCTTAAAGCCGGCCACTACGAGAATGACAAGGAGTCGGTTGAGATAATGATAAACTCATCACCTGAGGTGGTTGAGGATCTCGTTTCATACGGAGCAGATTTTGCGAGAAATGATGACGGCTCACTTGCCTATACGAGAGAGGGAGCTCATTCACACAACAGAATTATTTTCCATGAGGATGTGACCGGAAAAGAGATAACAAGCACATTGCTTGCACAGGTTAAGAAGCTTTCAAATGTGACACTCATGGAGTATACGACGATGGTTGACATCATCGAAAGGGATAACAAATGCTACGGCGCCATCATCAGAAAACAGGATGGCACGCTGGAAAAGGTGACAGCGGCATACACTGTCATGGCTTGTGGCGGAGTTGGAGGACTGTACAGATTTTCAACAAATTTCAGACATCTGACAGGTGACTCGCTTGCCATTGCAAAAAAGCATGGCATAGAGCTTAAAAACCCGGACTATGTGCAGATTCACCCAACGACCTTTTACACGAAAAAGCATGAGGACAGAAGCTTTCTCATTTCAGAGTCCGTAAGAGGTGAGGGTGCTAAGCTTTTGGACAAGAATATGAACAGGTTTGTCGATGAGCTTTTACCAAGAGACGTGCTGACCGGCAAAATCCGTGAGCAGATGAAAAAGGACGGCACAGACTTTGTCTGGGAGGATTTGCGCACCATTCCAAGGGATGAGCTTGTATCACATTTTCCAAATATCATTGAACATTGCAAGGAGATGGGATATGATGTCTTCAAGGAGCCTATTCCTGTAGTTCCGGCACAGCACTATTTCATGGGCGGCGTCAAGGTGAATCACCACAGCCGCACATCAATGGAATGTCTCTATGCAGTTGGAGAGACCGCATGCAACGGAGTGCACGGAAGAAACCGTCTTGCAAGCAATTCACTGCTTGAGAGCCTGGTATTCGCAAAGCGTGCAGCAGGACAGATGGCTGAGCTTGGGTTTGTAAATGATGAGATAGCAGCCAAAAAGGCCGCAGATAGCATCGACCTCGCAGACTACAGCGATGAAAAAGCTGTAGAGAGAGAATACAGGAAGCTCGCCATGGAGGCTATAGAGGGCCGCACCGGTGCACAAGACATGAATGCCGAATCAGGTGTCACCTACATTCAGGCATAAAAGCAAGTTTCAGCCTTTAAGCGAGTGGACAGCCAAAGGCTGGCCATACGAGCAATATCGGAAATTATAGACAAGCTACAGTCCGTACAACATAGAGGCAATTTTAAGTGCGGTAATAGCTGTAGTAACCAGGTTTCGCACTCAAAAAACTAGGAAGCCGGAGAGTACACAGTGTGTTCCGAAGAAAAATATGAACTGCCACGGGGTTCCATTAACGCAGTTAATGCGAACAAGTGGCAAATTATAAAGCACTATCTAAAAAAATCCCGTGGCTGACTTCATATTTTTCTGAGGAATATACTGCGTACTACACCGGCACCACACAGCATAAAAAGTGCGAAACCGTCATAAAAAAATGCAAAGAATGCAACGAAAGGAATCTAAATATATGTACGATCAGGTAACACTGGGCCTCAACGTAGACCCATTCATATTAAGCGCATTAAAGGAGGACATCACAAGCGAGGACGTATCCACAAACAGCGTGATGCCACATCCACAGGCAGGAGAGGTGGATTTAATCTGCAAACAGGACGGAATCATCTGTGGACTGCAGGTTTTTGAGAGAGTTTTCACACTGCTTGATGCAGATACAAAGGTAGAGTTTTATGTAAAGGATGGCGATAGGGTAGAAAATAAGCAGCTTATCGGCAAGGTTTACGGAGATATCAGAGTACTCTTGTGCGGTGAGAGAACTGCGCTCAATTATTTACAGCGCATGAGTGGAATTGCCACATATACCAGTCAGGTTGCAGCACTCTTAGAGGGCACCGGTATCAAGCTTTTGGATACCAGAAAGACAACTCCAAACAATAGAATTTTTGAAAAATACTCGGTCAGAGTCGGTGGTGGAAACAACCACAGATACAATCTCTCGGATGGAGTGCTTCTTAAGGATAACCACATCGGAGCAGCTGGCGGTGTAAAAGAGGCAATCGCCATGGCAAAGGCCTATGCTCCGTTTGTCAGAAAGATTGAGGTTGAGGTAGAGAGCTTTGATATGGTGAAGGATGCGGTTGAAGCCGGTGCCGACATTATCATGCTCGACAACATGTCCACAGAGCTTTTAAAGCAGTGCATCGACTACATTGACGGCAGAGCCGAAATCGAGGTTTCGGGAAATGTTACCAAAGAAAATATTGCAAGAATAAAGGGTCTTGGTGTAGACTATGTATCAAGTGGTGCGCTCACACATTCAGCGCCTATTATGGATTTATCACTTAAAAATCTACATGCAGTATAGATTTTATATTGCCGGTCGCACTATGCTGTGACAGTAATGTTTTACAGAAAGGAACGAAAATGAACGGTGATGAGAGAAGAAAAAAAATAATAAATATTCTATCCTCGTCAAAGTCGCCTGTGGCGGGAGTTGCGCTTGCAAAGGAGCTTGATGTGAGTCGTCAGGTGATTGTGCAGGACATAGCACTGCTTCGAGCAAACGGAGCCGCGATTTTTTCGACAAACAGAGGATATCTGATACAGGCGGATAAGCAGTATTCGAGAGTATTAAAGGTGGTTCACGAGGATGATGAAGTAGAGGAGGAGCTTTCAACAATAGTTGATGCCGGAGGCCATGTGAAGGACGTATTTGTATACCACAAGGTCTACGGAGTGATCCGCGCTAATATGGACATCAAGTCCAGACGTGATGTCAGAAATTACCTGGAGGAAATCCGCACAGGAAAGTCCAGCCTTCTTAAAAATGTAACTTCAGGTTATCACTATCACACAATATGTGCGGAGAGTGAAGAGGTGCTTGATGCCATACAGGAGGAGCTTAAGCAGAAGGGCTTCCTTGCAAAGCTGCAGGACTATGAGCCGGTGGATTTCTGGGGAGACAACGAGGACGAGGCAAAGGCTTAATTTTATCGTAAAGTTAAAGCGTAATATAATAATTGCCCGGGTGAAAGCCCGGGCTGTTTTTTGCTTTTTATTTAATTTCCAGATTTTCACCTGTAAGCCCTATGTATGATCCATCAGGAAGTCCACCTTCAGGATGTCCGATGAGCCATTTGTTTTTAGCTGCAAGAAGAGCATCTTCTCCGCCGGTGTGTGGATGTTCCAGGGCTTCATTTGTGCCTTTTGGAAGTACAACGGCTACCAGAAATCCGCCAGCAGATGCATTACATGGTGCGTAGTGCAGTGTTGTGGCATAAAGCTCGACTGCTGTTCCGGAAGGAATCCTGAAAGCTTCCATCAAAGAGGTATCATATGTATTTTCCACGGAGATATCCTGCTGTCGGCCGAGTATCAGTATGGCATCAGTTGCGGCAATATTGACCTCAGAGCATCTGTGATATTCAACAGCATTGAGCTTATGATTGTTGCCTATGCACCAGCCTATCTGTATAGGAAGCTCCCCGTATGTTTTCTGTTGTAATTCTGTAGCGCATTTTAGCTTTTCAAGTGCAGAAATGGATGGCTCATAAACCACATCGGCAGGAATTTCTACTGTCTGCATTGTGCTGACCAGCTCTGTAAGATCTATAGAGTCGATCACCTTTCCATATTTCTTAAAACATTCTTCTGTTATTTCATGTATGATCATTATATGGTCCTCCTGATTTTTAAAATTATAGAAATTATAATGTATGACAGAGAAAATGTCAGCAGGATAAATTATTGTTTTATACCCTAGTTATTAGATATATTTATTTTAGGATTTGTAAAAATATTTTTTATGGAATATAATGACTATTATGCAATTTTATAGCAGAGACTGAACAAAAGAAAATAGGGAGAAAACATGGTATGAAAAAAAGATTGGTTTCCGCAGCGGTTACAGTGGCATTGTTTATCGGACTTATAGCCGGTGTTACTTTTCAATCGTCAGATAAAAAAGAAATAAAGCATTTTACGGCTTTTTTTCTGTAGAAGGAGATAATATAGATCCGGATAATGATATAAAGCAGCTCATAGCAGAGCAGATCGGTGCTGAATGTGAGGAAACCTGGCTTGTTGGACAGGATAAGGACGATGCAATAAATTCTCTCATAGCAACCGGGGAATATCCGGATTTTGTATTGGGTGAGACTGCGCTGTATGAGGCAGATGCACTCATTCCAATAGATGAATACTGGGACGATTATCCGAACATAAAAGAATATCTCAGTGATGAACAATGGGAAAAGTTCAGACAGCCGGATGGACACATATATTGGATTCCACAGTTTGGAGTATCACATGGGGATGATGTGGAGATGCTGCATAATGGTGAAGCCTTCTGGATTCAGACAAGAGTATTAAAATGGGCTGGATATCCAAAGATTACAACGATAGAGCAGTACTTTGACCTGATAGAAAGCTATGTACAGGCAAATCCAACAATGCCGGATGGAACAGAAAATATACCATTTACGATGCTTTGTGATGACTGGCGGTATTTTTGCCTTGAAAATGTGCCGCAGTTTCTTGACGGATTTCCAAACGATGGAAGCTGTATGGTAGACACGGAAACCAAAAAAGTGATGGATTACAATGTGACCGACACAGCCAAAAGATATTTCGGAAAGCTTAACGAAGAGTTCCATAAGGGAATAATGGAGCCCGGGGCGTTTAATGCCACCTATGATCAATATTTGGATAAGCTGTCAACAGGAGCTGTGCTTGGGATGGTCGACCAGTGGTGGCAGTTTTATTATGTAATAGATCCTGTATTCAAAAAACAGAATCTGGCACAGCTTGGGTGTGATTATGTTCCTCTTCCTGTCACGATTGATGATGGTATTCACAACAGATGGCATACAAACAGGATGGCAGAAATAGATTATTCTTCAGGAGTGTCCATTACCACCTCCTGTAAAGATATCGAAGGTGCGATGAAGTTTATCAGTGATCTTCTGGAACCTGATATCATAAGAGAAAGGTTCTGGGGAGAGGAGGGCAAGGACTATTCAGTCGATGAAAACGGTTTGTTTTACCTTACCAATGAGCAGGCAGAGAAAAAAAATGACAGCTCATATAAGGCAGCGCATATGTGTTCGTACTCATACTTTCCAAGAGTGGAGGGAATGCTTGATGATGGTATAAATGCGTTTTCAATGGAGTTTCAGCAGGATGAGTTTTTCAAAAATCAGCCTGTTGATATTCAGGAATGTTTTAAAGCCTATGGAGTGGAAAACTATGTAGATATGCTTGGAAAAAATGAGGCTCCCGGCTCGTGGTATCCGATGTATTCATATTCAGATTCAATTCCTTTGACCTCTGAATGTGGGAAAGTAAAGAATAATATTGTGGCAGTAAAGAAAATATGGCTGCCGCAGGTTATCATGGCAGATGATTTTGATGCTGCCTGGGATCAGTATATGGAGGAGTACAATGCCTGCAATCCACAGATATATTTTGATTATTTACAGCAAAAGGTAAATGAAAATTAGCAATATTTGAATACTGTTTGGCAATTTATTAATAGAATAACAAGCCCCTGTTCGTTTACACTTGTATATATCAATAAACGAATGGGGGATTTTATTTTGGATGATTTAAAAAATGGTGCTTTGTATATAGGCACGATACCATCATCAATGGACAATAACAGATGCTCGGTCGCACTTGAGATGATGGAAGCGTTACCTTTTATATCTATGCGCCAAATGCCAATAAAGTAGAAGTAGCCGGAATGGGAGGCTATTTCAGCTCAGAACGCATACAGTTAAAGCCTGATATGAGGGTGGATTTTCGGCAAACATTAAAGATTTCCACTGGGCAATGCATTATTATTTCTGGTATGTAGATGATGTCTGTATAACAAATCCTCATGCGGCTATATCATATGGCTGTTTTGCTGCAATAAACACATTTGAAGTGCCAAAAGAGGGCGAGGATTTCTATTTTGTCAGGGATGTGCCGCATGGAACGGTAAGTCTGTGCAAATATACCTCACAGGTAAACGGTCACATAAAGGAGAGCTATGTGTATACTCCACCCGGATATGAGAGTGGAGATGGAAGGTATCCTGTATTGTATTTACAGCATGGTGTTGGGGAGAATGAGACCGGATGGGTATGGCAGGGTAAGATGAATTTCATTATGGACAATCTGATAGCAGACAAAAAATGTGTGCCGATGATCATAGTTGCAAGCAGTGGCTACGCATTTAAGGATAACGAATACCCTGTATTTTTTCCTGGAGATTTTGACAGTGAGCTTGTAAATAGCATAATTCCTTATATAGAGGAAAATTTTAAGGTCAAAAAAGGAAGAAACAACCGTGCTGTGGCAGGACTTTCACTTGGTTCAGGACAGGCTACGGATATAGCGGCAAGACACCCGGAGCTTTTTTCAGCAGTTGGAGTATTTTCAGGTGTTGCAATACATCTAATGAAAAAAATCATCGACAGCCCATATCGGTTTGAAGCTGTCTTTATGTCGGCAGGAGATGAAGAAAAAGAGATACTGCTTGGAATCAATGAGATGGTAAAGGAATTTTCACGACAGGGGAAAAACAGTACACCAAAAGTATATGAGGGTTATCATGAATGGCATGTATGGAGAAAGAGCTTTAAGGATTTCGCACAGATGCTTTTTACATGGGATGACGCAGAACTTGATGATATTGATAAAGCTGTCCCGGTCAGATCAAAGAATATTGATTTTACCACACCGGTACAGGCGGATGAGAGCATGGTATTTTTTGATCCGGTGTACAGGCAGATACAGTTCGAAAATGACGAGGATGGAAAACCGGCTGGCAAATATCCGGATGTCATACATGGTATCCGTGTGACGGAGGATAACAGCATTGAAGTAAATCTTTTTGCACCTGATGCAAAAGCGTGAGCGTAGTTCTTGAAAATGGCACGGAGGAGCTTCTTTACAGATCAAAGAAAAATGATGGTTATTGGGAAAAAACAATAGGCAATCCGGCAGAGGGATTTAACTATGTGACATTTATGGTAAATGGAACACCTGTAGTAAATCCTGCGGCACCTGTCGGGTTCGGATATAACAGGGCTGTAAACTTTGCTGAGGTACCTGAGAGGAACTTTAGCTGGCATGAGCTTAAGGAAACAGAGCATGGTCAGATACATATCCATTATTCGTGTGATGGAGACGGACAGGTCAGTATGAATTATGTTTATACACCAGCCGGTTATGGAGAGGATAACTGTGACACCGGCAGAGTATGTGTGCTTGAGTGTGCTGCGGACGAAAGAAATTTTTGCTGGATACATCAGGGAAAGATAGCAAATATCATGGATAATCTGTCTGGCGAAGGCAGGATAAAAGGAATTATGATAATAATGGCAGACAGCACGATATCTGATGATATCATCGGGAACATAACAGCCATATACGGAATTAAGGACAGTGCACAGAAAGAATGGTTCAAAAAAGGAGATAATGAATCCTGGACATCATGCAGACACAGATTTGTAAATTTCATGTGCGGGATACAGTAAAACAGCGACAAAAAGGAGAGAAAAATGGCAGGAGCATATAAGACAGGCAAATACAGAAATATATTCAAAGAGTATGGGTATCCGGAAGAAGAAATTCAAAAAAGAGTAGAGGATACTTTTAACACGATATTCTATGGGAATGATGATGAACGTTTTTATCATGAAGCCGGTGATGATATGGGATATATGGAGGATACCGGCAATCATGATGTGAGAACCGAGGGAATGTCATATGGCATGATGGTATGTGTACAGCTGGATAAAAAAGCAGAGTTTGACAGACTGTGGAAATGGGTGCGCACATATATGTACATAGAAGATGGTCCGGCAAAAAATTATTTTGCGTGGTCATGTCAGACAAATGGAAAGCGAAATGCCGATGGACCGGCACCTGATGGTGAAGAGTATTTTGCAATGGCATTGTTTTTCGCCTCTAAAAGATGGGGAGATGGCGATGGTATATTCTGCTATAGCAAAGAGGCACAAAATATCTTAAGGGAGTGTGTACACAAGGGTGAGCCAGGACACAGCGGAGAGCCAATGTGGGAGCCTTCCAACAAGCTGATAAAGTTTGTCACAAATATGGATTTCAGTGATCCTTCATACCATCTGCCGCATTTTTATGAACTTTTTGCCCAAAGGGCTTATGAGGAGGACCGAGACTTCTGGAAAGAAGCAGCAGCTGCCAGCAGAGCGTATCTGCACAGTGCATGCCATGAAAAGACAGGACTTAGCGCAGAATATGCAGATTATGACGGAAAGCCTCATACGGGTCATAAGGAAATATTTGGAAGACATGACTGGTATTACAGTGATGCATACCGCACGATCGCCAATATAGCGATGGATCATCTGTGGTTTGATGCAGATCCGTGGCAGATTAAAACGGCAGAAAACCTTCAGAAGTTTTATTGTGAGGATCAGAAGGACAATTGGGATGGGGTATTTCTTATAGATGGTACACCGCTTGATGAGAAGGCACTTCATCCGGTAGCAATCATTGCTGTTAATGCAGAAGCTTCACTCGCAGCAGATGGAAAATATGCAAAGCAATGTGTTGAAAAGTTCTGGAACACTCCGCTTAGGACAGGTGACAGGAGATACTATGACAATTTCCTTTACATGTTTGCAATGTTAGCACTTTCAGGAAATTACAGGATTTATTGATTTTTATATACAATGGATCTGGTACCGCAGACCTACTATTATTTGAATTTATTTATGGCAGATATAATTTGACTTGTTATATTCTATAATTTGTCCCATATTTTAAAACCTCTCTTATGGTAGAGTATTTTTGAAATTACAAATACACATGTAAGGAGGACATGGGGTTGAAAAGAAAAAAACTATTGAAACAAGGAGCATGTATTGCGGTATGCAGTACTATGCTTGCCACAGGTGTCACACAGCTTATACCTGCGTATCAGGCGCAGTCGTTAGTATTCGCTGATGAAGTTCAGCAGAATATAAAGAAAACGACATACACAGCTGATAAATTGACAGTAGACTGGGGAAATGCCGGCTATGAGCTGACAGATGGTGTGTGGAAAGTGACATTTAACAATCAGTACGATCAGGTTAAATGGAGACTGCCGGAGACTGTTGATATGTCAACTGTAAAATCTGTGACCTTTAATGTGAAGGATCAGAAAGGATCAGTTTCACTAAAGGTCTACAAGAATGGAGATGAAGATGCTGATGGCGCAAATACGAAGTATGAACTTACAGGCGCAGATGAATACTCGATAAGCCCGACAGGTGAAGGTGATATGGTAGCAGTTGGTCTTATGACTACTGATAATGCCGGTTCGGGATCAGCTATCAGCCTCGTTAGTGTGACAGTGGAAACTGATACAACACCAAAGACACCACCTGAGATAGAGCAGAATATTGAGGACTGGAAAAAATCTGTCACAAGCAGTGATGCTCTTGGAGAAAATGCAATCGCAGGAACAGGTATCATGTTAGATGAGATTAAGGACAATACGCTCATGGACCTTGTGGAGAAGCATTTTAATGCGGTTACATTTGGAAATGAATTAAAACCGGATGCACTTTTTAATTATCAGCTTGAGAAGTCGGTTAAAACAAAAACAGTTCAGTTTGATGGGCAGGATCTTGAAGTACCGGTGGTAAATGATGCAGGGGACAGCTTGATTTCTCAAGACTGATGCGATGGTAGATAAGATTTTGGAGTGGAATGCGGCACATCCTGACAGGAAGATACGCATAAGAGGTCATGTGCTCGTATGGCATTCACAGACTCCGGAATGGTTCTTCCATGAGAACTATGATATCAGTAAGCCATATGTAGATAAAGCGACTATGAACCGCAGACTTGAGTGGTATATCTCAAGTGTATTCGACCACTACTTCGGAGAGGCAGCAAATAAAAAGTACGACGGACTTTTCTATGGCTGGGATGTAGTAAATGAGCCGTTATCGGCAATACATATCGTACTGATAAGGTAAACCCGGCAGAAAGCCTTGATGAGATACGTCATGGGAACAATTCGAGCTGGTGGCATGTATACCAGAGCAATGAGTTCATAATCAATGCATTTAAGTATGCGAATAAATATGCGCCTAGTGATGTAGAACTTACTACAATGATTTCGGAGAGACAGACAATATCAAGTCAGAAGGAATCATAAAGCTCATAAGTGATGTAAAATCAGCACAGGGAACACGACTTGATGCATTTGGTATGCAGGCACATTACAGTGTGGACAGCTTCTCAGCAGCACAGTTTAAGACAGTAGCAAAAAATATGCCGAAGCAGCAGGAAAGGTTCAGCTTACAGAGCTGGATTTCCAGGCAAGCGCAGCTTACAAATCAGGAGCAGCATCAAAAGAGAGCGAGTATACAAAGATGGCATACTGTCACAAACAGCTTTTTGATGCTGCAAAGGACTTAAAGAAAAACGGTACAAATGTAGCAGGAATCACTGTGTGGGGAGTTATTGAGCCAAATTCATGGCTTCATTCACAGTCAAATGTTGGTGGCGGAGCTGACGGATCAAAGCAGTGCCCACTGCTTTTGATGGAAAATACAAGGCAAAGCTGCATACTGGGCTTATGTAGATGCTACAAAGCTTGAGCCGTTAATACAGGATATCGTTGTAGCTGAGCAGAAAGGTGATACAATGTCCGGAACAGAATACAGTTTTTCGGATGATGATACACAGGCAGCTTTTATTCCAACATGGGATAAGGATGGATTAAATGTACTTGTAAGCGTAAAGGATGCCACAATAAATGATACGGATGAAGTTACAGTATATGTGGATGAGACAAACTCAGCAGGAGATGTGACACCGGTAAAGAAGACAGTTAAGCGTTCTGAGGCACAGGCTGTTGATGGTGGATACCGTGCGACCATCAAAGTACCTATGACTGATTTAAAAGTTGCAAAGACTATCGGCATGGATGTAAAAGTTATGAATAACGATAAAGCTGTAAGCTTCAATGACCTTAAAGAAATGCAGGAGACAAGCAGCAAATATTATGCAAAGGCTACTCTCAAGCCGGGCATTGAAAAAGCAACAAAAGCAACGGTAAAGATTGACGGAGAAGCCGACAGCGAATGGGATAAGGCTGTGGCTATTCCTCTTACAATAAACCTTGGAGCTAAGGTAACAGCAGATGCCAAGGTGTTGTGGGATGACGAAAACCTTTATGTATATGCAACAGTTAAAGATCCGGTGCTTAATAAAGACGGTGGAGAGGCATATCAGCAGGATTCACTCGAGGTATTTATCGATGAGAATAATGCCAAGACAGAGTCATATGATGACGATGATAAGCAGTACAGGATCAATTATGAGAATGAGCATTCTTTCAATGGAAAGAAATGTCTCGAGGAAAATGTACAATCTGCCGCAAAAGTGACTGGGGATGGATATGTGATTGAGGCAGCCTTCAAGTGGACAGACATAAAGCCAAAAAAGGGTGACAGGATTGGTCTTGAGTTCCAGATAAATGATGCTGATGCTTCAGGAGCAAGAATCGGAACCTTAAGCTGGAATGATGAAACAGGCATGGGCTGGTCTAAATCATCGGTATACGGAACAATAGAGCTTGCAGCAGAGGCAAAGGATGAAGTGTCTGATGATAATAGTAAACCGGGTACAGATGATCCATCAACAGGTAATACAGAAAAACCGGGTACAAATAATTCATCAACAGGTAATACAGAAAAACCGGGTACAGGCAAGCCGGCTATAAATAAACCGTCAGCGGATAAACCGGCAACAGGCAGCACAAATAAGCCTTTAGCAAACAAGCCGGCGGCAAAAAAAGCTGCAAAGACATCAGATCAATCAGCAACGGCAGCATTTATCGTGTTGTTTCTTGCAGGAGTTTCGATGGCAGGGGCTTCAAGATTAAGAAGAAGCAGAAAGCAGTCATAAACTATAAAAGACAGGACAAATATCTATAATTTCTCCCGGTGCAAAGCACCGGGAGTTTTTGTATCATATAGTCATTATAGCTGATAAAATCGACATAACAAGGAGGCAGAAAGATGGCAGGGCCAAAAGCACCAAAGGATCCCGAAAGAAAAAGACCGTATTTCTACATCATGAAGGATAAGGATATATACGGCTCAGTACAGGAAGATGGAAGCATTATACATTTTATATATGAAAGCGACGGAAGACTGATAAACAGTGCACAAATAGCCGGAAATATAGAAAATAAAGAGGAACTGGGGCTGTTAGAGACGGTGGAAGGTTTTGGCAGGCTTGTACACAGCATAGGTGTATCTGTGGAAACAGATAATCAAAACGAACAGATCGAATTTGTGTTTCAGATGTACGGAAAGCAGGACCTGTACGGAGGCGGTACTAATCTTAAGGTAAAGCTGACAGGCGATGGAATGGAGAGAAAGATATACCTGTCAGATTATAAGTGGACACCGGATGATGATATACCGGGACAGATAAAGTTCATATTTAATACACCGGATATCATGGGAAAAGCGAGTGTCAGGCTGTATCTGAATGACGGCTATGAGGCTCCGGCAGATATTGAGGAAACAGAGGTGGATATGAACTCTGATGAATACTGCAGCATGATAAGCCATTCGCTTATGAATATGGGAAATGTATACCGCATAAGAAAAGCCATCGAAAAGACAAGAGCCGGAAAAGAGGTAACACTTGCATACATCGGTGGATCTATCACACAGGGAGCAGGTGCGACACCTATAAATACAGAGTGCTACGCATACAAATCCTATCAGCTTTTCCAGAGGCGTTTTTCTGCAAAGAATAATGTGAAATTCATAAAAGCCGGTGTGGGTGGCACACCATCGGAGCTGGGAATGATCAGATTTGACAGGGATGTACTAAGAGACGGACAGCAGCCTGATATAGTAGTTATTGAATTTGCTGTAAATGATGAGGGGGATGAGACAAAGGGTGACTGTTATGAAAGCCTTGTACGTAAAGTACTTAATCTGCCATGGAAACCGGCAGTCATATTGCTTTTTTCCGTATTTGCAAATGACTGGAACCTTCAAGACCGCCTAAGCCCGGTTGGAAAGCTCTATGATCTGCCTATGGTAAGCGTGCTGGATGCGGTTTCCCCTCAGTTTGCATTAAAAAATGACGAGGGAAGGGTAATAAGCAAAAATCAGTTTTTCTATGATATGTTTCATCCGAGCAATGCAGGCCATTCCGTCATGGCAGACTGCATAGAGTATCTTTTTGAAAAAATAGATCAGGCAGGGCATGCAAGTTTGAATGCATTTGAACTGGGACTGACAGAGGAAAAAATATTGCAGGAAAACCTAAATCTTGCACCGGTAATAGGAAACAGCTTTGAAAATATAAGACTGCTCGACAAAAAGGATATATATGCAAAGGCATATATTGACGAGGGTGGCTTCGATTCGACAGATACACAGCTGCAAAGCGTTGAGATGGATGATCAGCTTTCGCTGACTCCGGAATTCCCGTATAACTGGATGTATGATGGCACAAAAAATACATTAAACAGGGAAAAAGTGTATTTCGAGCTTGAGATGGAGTGCAGGGCACTTCTCCTTGTATTTAAGGATTCGGGAGAGGTAAACGTGGGAAAGGCGAAGGTATATGTGGACGGAGAGTATCATTTTACGGCTGATCCGCATATCAATAACTGGCAGCACTGCAATGCGGCAATAATATTTAACAATAAGACCAGTGAAAATCATGTTGTAAGAATTGAAATTGCAGAGGAAGACAGAGACAAGCAGTTTACGATACTGGGCTTTGGATATGTATTATAGGAAATGAGAGGTAAGAGACATGGTAACAGCAAAAAATCCAATACTTTCAGGTTTTTATCCTGATCCATCAATATGCAGAGTCGGGGAAGACTATTATCTGGTGACATCAAGCTTTGTGTATGCACCGGGTGTTCCCATATTTCATAGCCGGGATCTGGCTCATTGGGAGCAGATTGGCAATATACTTGACAGACCATCGCAGCTATGCGTGGAAAATGAAGAAATATCGAGAGGTATTTTTGCACCGACCATAAGATATCATGAAGGAACTTTTTATATGATAACGACCAACGTATCGCATGGCGGCAATTTTATAGTGACAGCGCAGGATCCGGCAGGACCGTGGTCTGATCCGTATTATTTGGGAGAAGAAGCAGTCGGAATAGACCCAAGCCTTTTCTTTGATGATGACGGCAGATGTTATTACTGTGGCACACGCCCAAACCCTGAAGGAGTACGTTACAATGGAGACTGGGAGATATGGATACAGGAGCTTGATCTTGGAACCATGAAGCTTAAGGGCAGGAGCATGGCCATATGGAAAGGTGCTGTAAAGGGCTGCATATGGCCGGAAGGACCACATATCTACAAGATAAACGGATATTATTATCTGATGCATGCAGAGGGCGGCACTGGACCGGAGCACAGTATAACGATAGCAAGAAGCAAGGAGCTTTTTAAATGGTTTGAAGGATGTCCGAGAAATCCGATATTTACACACAGAAATCTGGGGATGGATTATCCGGTCATCTATGCAGGACATGGTGATCTGGTGGATGATATAAACGGAAACTGGTATGTGGTCATGCTTGCGTCAAGACCATGCAAAAAGCACAGCAGCATGGGCAGGGAGACCTTTATTGCAAAAACAATATGGGAAAACGAATGGCCGGTAATAGCACCCGGGATAGGACATCTTGAGGATACGGTAGATATACCGCTTGAAGAGTGCAGATTTATAGATGAGATATCAGAAAATGATTTTATAACTTCTGCGAAGCCAAGCCTGATAAGAGGCTGGTTGGAATAGGAAAACGCAACGAGTCTTTTTACTCCCTTAAGGAAAATCCGGGAGTACTGAGACTGTACACAAACAAAGAGCAGATCGCTGATCTTGGCACAAGCGCATTTCTTGGACTAAGACAGAAGGGCTATGAGTTTTCGGTAAAGACAGCAGTGCGTTTTATCCCACAGTCGGATAATGAGACGGCAGGACTTGTACTTTTCCAGAACAATGAGAATCATCTTCGCGCTGAGATAACAATGGAAGCCGGAAGGCTGGTATTTGTGGTGACTACACATATTAAGGGAACTGACAAAAAGATAGCAGTGGCAGATATTATGGAGTACAGCATTACAGAAAAAAATCCACTGTGGAATATATGTATGATCTGTAAGGAACAGGAAGCATCTATATGGATAGATACGGCCGAAAAGAGCGTAAAAGTCGCAGAAAAAATAAGTCTGCTGCCATATACCACAGAAGAAGCAGGTGGCTTTGTGGGCTGTACGGTCGGTATGTATGCATCCTCAAATGGCAGCAATAGTGATAACTATGCAGATTTTTCATACATAATGCTCACCCAGTAAACATTTTGCGGAATTCAGTCGGGGTGCAGCCCTTTTCAGCTTTGAACACCCTTATGAAAGTGGATGGATTTGCAAAGCCTGACTGCATTGCAGCCTCGGTGACTGATATATTGGGATCAGCCAGAAAGGTCAGGGCAAGTTCTATTCTTTTCTGATTTAAGTATTTGTAAAAGGTATTATTGGTAAACTGTTTAAATAGCCGGGTAAAGTGATATTTACTGAATCCGGCTATTTTTGCGATTTCATCAAGTGTTATGTCCTCAGTGCAATGTGTATCGATATACTCACAGATATACAGAAAACGCTCCAGATATTCCTGCTGCTTGTGTCTGCCGACATTAAAATGACAACTGCTGGCAGTATGATGTCTTCCAATAAGGACAAGTACTTCAAGCATTTTGGAGTAGATCACGGCTTCTGATAGAAATGAGTCGGTCTGGTATTCATCTGCTATATCAAGCAGCAGTTTACGGATATTGCTGTGGATATCACCGGAAGTTTCCGGGGTTAGCGTTATAGCAGGTGCTATAAGGGTAAGTATGGAATTTAATTCCTTTATTTTGAGACAGCAGACCACTCAATCTGCAGGATAAGCCTTTTTCCGGTGTCAGGTGCGATAAGCCTGTGTTTTACACCGGAAGCTATAAAGATAATATCACTCTCATTAAGATGTACCAAATCATCCCCAATCTGCACTGTATAGCTGCCTTCAAGCGGCATGATAATCTCCATGGGAGTATGCCAGTGAATGGGATAATCTTCTACTTCAACATTTATAAAAAGCTTTACATTGCTGTTTTCTTTATATTTTACTGTCTCATGTATTCCATTCAGATTTTCAATCATATATACTTGTCTCCATACGGCTGATATTTATGCGCATTTGCGTGAATATAGTTATTATAGCACAAATAGCAATTTTTGAACATTGTGGGGCAACAATTAGAAAGAAAATACTGCATGAATCTGGTAAAATCATTATATAAATTAAAGGAGAAGTCACTATGAGTAAAAAAACTATAGAATATGCAAAAAAACTAGTATCGCAGATGACAATAGATGAGAAGATAAGTCAGATGCTGTATGAGTCACCGGCTATAGAAAGACTGGGGATACCGGAATACAACTGGTGGAATGAGGCTCTTCATGGAGTAGCAAGAGCCGGTGTTGCTACAGTATTTCCTCAGGCGATAGGTCTTGCGGCAACTTTTGATACTGACCTGATAGAAAAGATCGGAGATGTTGTATCAACGGAGGGTCGTGGAAAGTTCAATGAATTTTCAAAAAAGGGTGATCACGGAATATACAAGGGACTTACCTTCTGGGCACCTAATGTAAATATATTCAGAGATCCAAGATGGGGCAGGGGACATGAGACATACGGGGAAGATCCGTACCTGACAGGTAAGCTTGGCTGCGCATATATAAGGGGATTGCAGGGAGATGATCCGGATCACTTAAATCGGCAGCATGTGCAAAGCATTTTGCGGTACACAGCGGTCCGGAAGCCATAAGACATGAGTTTGATGCGAAAGCATCAAAGCATGATATGTATGATACATATTTGTATGCCTTCAAGCGGTGTGTAAAGGATGCAAAGGTTGAGGCTGTCATGGGGGCTTACAACAGGGTAAATGGAGAACCTGCCTGCGGAAGCAGGACACTGCTTAAGGATATACTGCGTGACGAGTTTGGATTTGAAGGTCATGTGGTGTCAGACTGCTGGGCAATACTTGATTTCCACGAACACCATCATGTGACGGATACAGTTGAGGAATCGGCTGCTATGGCTGTAAACAACGGCTGTGACTTAAACTGTGGAAGTGCATTTTTACATCTTAAGGATGCTTATGACAAGGGACTGGTTTCAGACGAGGCAATCACGGCAGCAGTAGAAAGGCTGATGGAGGTGCGTATTCGTCTGGGCATGATGAAGGATTATCCATCGCCATATGAGGACATATCGTATGAGGTTGTAGAATGTAAGGAGCATGTGGAGCTTTCTGTGGAGGCTGCCAGAAGAAGTCTTGTACTTTTAAAGAATAAGGACAATTTCCTGCCTCTCGACAGAAAAAATGTTAAAACTATTGCGGTTATCGGACCAAATGCCAACTCCAGGGATGCGCTTATAGGAAATTATTATGGTACCTCATCAAGATATATCACTCCACTTGAGGGATTGCAGCAATATCTTGGAGAGGATACAAGAGTGCTTTATGCAGAGGGCTGCCATCTGTACAAGGACAAAGTACAGGGACTTGCAGAGGAAAAGGACAGATTTAAGGAAGCCCTCATCATGGCAGAACAGTCAGATGTGGTCGTAATGTGTCTTGGACTTGATGCAACTATAGAAGGTGAAGAGGGTGATGCCGGAAATGAATATGCAAGCGGTGACAAGCTGGGACTTATGCTTCCGGGACTTCAGGAGGAACTTTTAGAGGCTGTTGCAGCAGTAGGAAAGCCGGTAATACTTGTGCTGTCAGCAGGAAGTGCGATAGATCTTTCCTGGGCAGAAGAGCATGTGGATGCCATTATAGACAGCTGGTATCCGGGAGCCAGAGGCGGAAAGGCTGTTGCGGAAGCTATATTCGGAGAGTATAGTCCGAGTGGAAAACTGCCGGTTACATTTTATCAGGGCACCGAAAATCTCCCGGAGTTTACGGATTATTCAATGGCTCACAGGACATACCGCTATACAAATGAGAATGTGTTATATCCATTTGGATATGGACTGCATTATGGTGAGACAAACTATGATGGAATGTCAGTGGATAAAGCAGAAAGTGATGTAAACGAATCTGTCGAGGTGTTTGTAAATGTGACAAATGACAGCAGATATACTGTAAATGAGATAGTTCAGCTCTATATCAGGCACGTTGATGCTGCAGAGTATGAGCCGGGATATCAGCTAAAGGGGATTGAGGTTGTAAAGCTTGAGCCATATGAGACTAAGAAAGTAAAGCTGACTCTTTCGCCAAGGGACTTTGCTGTGATAGAAGAGGATGGAAGCTGTGTAGCTGTGCCGGGAATTTATGAGATATCCGCAGGAGGACAGCAGCCTGATGACAGAAGCACAAAGCTCACAGGCAAGCGGACAGAGCGCATTGATATCACAAGATGTGGAGAGAAAACAGGGGTAGATTATTAATAATAAATATGTTATTCTATAATTAATGACAAGTTAAAACAGACTTTAGGAGCGGGCATATGTCGGCTCCTTTAAGTGATTTCAGAGGAATTGTTTATGAGAAGACCAATATGGAATGCCATTGAGAGAAAGCTTGATGATTATTCACTCAGAAAAAAATTCTACATATTTTATGTACTTTGTGTCATGCTGCCGCTCATAGTGACTGATGCAGTGGTGCTTTCCATCGTAGAAAATGCTGAAAAAGAAAGCAGCAGACATGAAATGTCGAGCATAGCAAGTGCTGTGGGATATAATCTGAACAGCATGGTCAATAACGCAGAAGAGGCAGCTAAGAGTATCTACACCAGCAAGCGCATAGACGATTTTATATCAAAGGAATACACAAGCTCTGCTGAGTATGTATCAGAGTATCAGAGCTTCTTTCAGGATACACTTTTTGAAAACACACTTGGAATGAGCAATATAGTATTTTTTCTGTATGCTGACAATCCTACAATAGTAAATGGCGGAAAAGTAAATGATATGTCTGCTGTAAGAAATACGGATTCTTACAGACTTCTGGAGCAGAAGGAAAGCGGAGGACTCTTTTTTGTATATGAAAAAGGCGTAGCCGGATTGTCAGATGAAAGACATATGATTTATATGAAAAAGCTGGATTTTTACTCATCTGATATCGAAAAGGTACTCAAGATAGAGTTTAATTATGGCAGCATGATGCGTACTCTTAAGAATATGAATTATGATAATGAAGTGCTTATCTGCCATGGAGATGACATAGTGCTGTCAAATGGGGCCTACAGTGGAGTCAACAAACCATTTAAGACATTGGAGGCGATTGGGAAAATAAGCGACTCCGTATACAGGCAGAAGCTCTCTTTGTATGGCTGTGATCTTGATATATATGTGTTTAAGACACGCAGTAATATATGGAGCATGCTTATGCACAATGCACCGATTATTGTTTTTCTGATGCTTATAAATGTATTCTTTCCACTTTGTCTGTTCAGTATCTTTAACCATTCCTTTACGAGCAGGATATTACAGCTTTCAAAGGTATTTAAGTCAGTTGACAGCGAAAAGCTTGTATCTATGACTGACAGGGAGAGCAAAGATGAGATCGGCAGCATGATAAAAAATTACAACAGGATGGTAAGCCGCACAAATGACTTGATCCAGACTGTATATAAGAATAAGCTAAAAGAGCAGGAGATGCTTGTAAGTCAGAAAAACGCAGAGCTTCTTGCACTGCACAGCCAGATAAATCCGCACTTTCTGTTTAATGCGCTTGAGAGCATACGAATGCACAGTCTGCTGAAAAAGGAAAATGAGACGGCTGATATGGTCGAAAAACTCGCCATCATGCAAAGACAGTATGTGGAGTGGGGAAATGATGCTGTAACCGTTGCAAAGGAATGTGAATTTGTAAAAGCCTATCTGGCATTGCAGAAATACCGGTTTGGCGAGCGACTGAACTATAACATAGATATAGAAGCAGACTGCATGGAATGTCAGGTGCCAAAACTTACGCTTGTAACCTTTGTTGAAAATGCCTGTGTGCATGGCATAGAAAGTAAAGCTGCTCCGGGCTGGATATTTGTGCGTATATTCAAAAAAGCTGGGTTCATGCATATAGAGGTTGAGGATACAGGCAGCGGAATTGATCCGGATGCTCTTGAAAAAATGAAAAGTAACATGAAAAATGCAGATATCGATATGTTAAAGACAGGTGGCAGAGTGGGCGTGATAAATGCCTGCCTGCGTATCAAAATGGTAACGGAATCTAAAGCAGTATTTGATGTGGACAGTGAGGAAGGCTGCGGTACGACTGTGATGATAAAAATACCGGAAACATATTTATAGGGAGATTTAAAATGCTTAAAGTATTATTGGTGGATGATGAGCCTTTTATAATACAGGGGCTTAAGGTGATCATTGATTGGGAAAATGAAGAATTTGAGATAGCAGGAACGGCCTCAAATGGAAAGGAAGCCCTGCAGTTTCTGGAAAATGAGAATGTGGATCTGGTCATAGCCGATATAAGGATGCCGGAGATGACAGGACTTGAGCTGCTTGAGACTTTGAGAAAAGATAAAAAATCAGATGTGTATTTTGTGATATTAAGCGGTTATGCAGATTTTAGCTATGCGCAGCAGGCCATGCAGAATGACTGTACGGATTACATACTAAAGCCGGTGGATAAGGAGATGATGCTTAAGGTACTAAACAAGGTTCTTGTGCTCAAAAACGAGAAAAACCAGATCAACGAGGATAACAAAAAGATGAAACAGGCATACCTTGCAAGACACCTGATATCTCTGATACAGGGCAAATATGATGAAGTAAACCTGAACTATGTAAAAGAAAATATGAGGTGTGAGGGTGGAGCAAGGTATGTTGAAATACAGATGGAGCAGCTTCCGGCAGGTGATGAGATACTCGATAGTGATATGAGAAGCTTACAGCGCAAGATGTACGAAAGCTGTGTTGCTTTTCTGGGGGCTGATTCGGCACATTGTGTATTTGATGTATCGGTAAATGAAAAAGTGTATGACATAGGCTTTATATTCTCAGATTATATGGCAGAGGAAGCCGCAAAAACCGAGAGAAAATATCTGGAGGATCTGAGAAGGTATATATGTGATAATACACAAAAGAATATAGTTATGCTGGTCGGAAGAAAAGTATCAGATATATCAAAGATAGCCAGGTCATACGGCAATGCATGTATGCTCAGGTCGTTTCAGGGCTTTCGCATAGTAAAGAGCATATATTACTATGAGGATGAAGTAAAGATATCGGCAGATGGAATAGTGCTTTGTAAAGATAGTCTTGATAAGCTGCTTAGGACAGTGGAACAGAATAACCATCTTGAGATAAGAAATGCAGTTGCCAAATTTTATGATGAGATGTCCAGCATGGGTATGAATGGGGAAAGCATGAACCTAAATATTAATTATCTGTTGTTTCAGTTTATACACCTGGCAAGTGAGCAGGATGATAATGTAAATCAGCAGGAGATTTTGCGACTCATAAGTGAGAGCAGCTTTAAGACCGGTATTGAGAGGGGAAGCCGTGCACATATGACCAGATTTTGCTGTGAGTATGGTGATTATCTGTCGCAGCTTAGAAAAAATGTGTCAAGAGGTGTGATCGGCATGGTAGAAAAGGAAGTAAAAGACAATTATGCCACGAACATCACGCTTAAGAGCCTGAGTGAGAAGTATTATGTAAACAGTGCATACTTAGGGCAGCTTTTCAGAAAAAAATACGGACAGTCCTTTAAGGATTATCTGAACAATTACAGGATGGAACGGGCGGCAGAGCTTCTGCTTAGGACTGATAAGAAGATAATACAGATAGCAGAGGAAGTCGGATATCATGATATGGATTATTTTGTGAACAGGTTTATACAGGTAAAAGGCTGCACACCGGCGCGTTTCAGACGGCAGATGCAAAGTGGAGAATAATATATATTACTGCAAAACAGGGTAAATTATAGTTTTTTCGAGAAACTATAGTTTACCCTGTTTTTGACTATAGTTACTCCGATTGTTTGAAAACTTAAAAAGTATAAAATTAAGTTATCAAAAGGGAGGACATTACAATATGAGAAGAAAAAAAATTGTAAGCATGCTGCTTGTGGCTACTATGGCAGCAACACTGTTTGCCGGATGTGGTAATGATAGTGGCAAAAAAGGTAGCTCTGGAGGTGCGAAAGAGTTTGATGCATTCTTTGCTGTACCGGGAACTGAAATCAATGATGATAATGAAATCCAGAAGATCATCGAGGAAAAGACAGGTGTAAGGGTAAAGGAAACCTGGCTTACCGGACAGACAGCAGATGAGGCAATCGGAACAATGATCGCAGGTGGTGAGTATCCTGATTTCATTGAAGGTGCAAGTGGACAGATGCAGTTATATGATGCAGGCGCACTTGTTCCACTGGATGACTACATCGAGAAATATCCAAACATCAAAAATCTTTTCACAGAACTTGAGTGGGAAAAACTTCGTCAGGATGACGGACATATCTACTGGATACCACAGTTTAGCTGCATAAAGGGAGATGAGAAAGTCTGCACACACAATGACGAGGCATTCTGGATCCAGGCAAGAGTACTTAAATGGGCTAACTATCCGGAGATCAAGACACTGGATCAGTATTTTGACCTCATCGAGAAATATAATGAAGCAAATCCAACAATGGCTGATGGAACAGAAAATATTCCATATACAATCCTTTGTGAAGATTGGAGATATTTCTGTCTTGAGAATGCACCACAGTTCCTTGACGGATATCCAAACGATGGATCATGTATGGTAGATCCTGATACAAAGAAAGTACTTGACTATAATACATCTGATACAGCAGTTAAATATTTCAAGAAGCTCAATGAAGAGTATCAGAAGGGAATTGTAGATCCTGAGTCATTCACACAGACATATGATGAATATATCTCTAAGCTTTCTACAGGACGTGTACTTGGAATGATTGACCAGTGGTGGGATTTTGCATACACAGCAGGTGATGCAATTAAACAGGCAGGTCTTGATGAGCAGGGATGCGATTACATTCCGGTACCTGTAACAATCGACGGCCGTGACAATCAGTGGCACAATGCAGGCGGCGCTTTCAACGAGTCAACAGGTCTTGCTGTTACAACATCCTGTGATGATGTAGATGCGGCCATGAAGTTTGTAAATGATCTTCTTGATCAGGATATCCACAATCTCAGATTCTGGGGTGTCAAGGGTACTGACTATGAAGTAGATGAGAATGGTGAGTTTTACAAAACAGCAGATGAGAGAAAGAAGGCTTCTGATACAGCATACAAGGCCTCTCATTCATGCTCATACTCATACTTCCCACAGTACAATGGAACAAGTGATGATGGAATCAATGCCAACAAACCTGATGGACAGGCAAGAGAGTTCTATGATGGTCTTAACAGTGATGTACAAGAGACTTTCGATGCCTATGGTGTTAAGACATACGTTGAAATGCTTGGAACAAACAATGCACCTGGAGATTGGTATCCGATGTGGTCATACTCTAACAACTTTAACACAAGCACTCCTGGTGGAGTAGCCTGGACAAAGATTGGCGAAGTTAAGCATGAGCAGCTTCCACAGGTTGTTATGGCAAAAAACTTTGACAAAGCATGGGATACATACATGGATAAATACAATGCATGTAATCCACAGGATTTCCTGGATGAATTACAGACTGAGCTTGATAAAAGATTAGAGCAGGCTGCTAAGTTTAAATAAAGCTTAAATGAAATTTAAGGCAGGCAGATGTAATAGCGTTTTATCTGCCTGCTGCCTTTAAGGAGTGTTGTCATGTCATTAACGAGAGAAAATAAAAAAGAAAAGGTTAGAAACCTAGAACAAAAATTACATGGAAAGAAGTCAAACGCCAGAAAGTGCTGCTGTTTTGGGCAGCAATAATGGTGGCATATGGAGTCGTATTCTATTATCTGCCGCTCGCTGGCTGGGCAATGGCATTTCAGGATTACAAACCAAGACTTGGTATATTTCATTCTGCATTTGTTGGATTGGACAAATTCAAGATGCTGTTCTCGGATATGACATTTATCCGTGTTATAAGAAATACACTCGCAATGGGCGTTATCAATCTGGTTGTAACTTTTGTCACAGCCATAGCATTTGCAATCTTACTTAATGAGATTGCATCAAAGGGTGGAAAGAAAGTAGTACAGACTATATCGTATCTTCCACATTTCCTTTCATGGATCATTGTAACAGGTATTTTACACGATATGCTTTCAGGAACAGGTATTGTAAATGAGTTCCTTGTAAATATGCATATTATAGACCAACCGATAAACTTTTTCGCACATACGGGATATTTCTGGCCGATAGTGGCATTTGCCAATGTATGGAAAGAAACAGGATGGAATGCAATCATATATCTTGCAGCCATTACATCAATAGATCCTTCACTTTACGAAGCAGCATCTATTGATGGAGCGGGACGCTGGGCAAAGATCAAGTACGTAACACTGCCGGGAATCAAACCAACTATCATAATCCTTCTTCTTATGAATGTAGGTAATGTTTTAAATGCAGGATTTGAGATACAGTATCTCTTAGGAAACGGTCTGATACAGAAAGTATCACAGACTATTGATATTTATGTACTTAAATGGGGCATAAGCCAGGGAGATTATGCAATAGGTACTGCAGCAGGTATATTCAAGAGTGTGGTAAGTATAATTCTTATATTTATTGCAAATAAAATTGCCAAACATAATGGTGAAGAGCAGTTGTTTTAAGGAGGTCTTGTACGATGGCAGATATAACAGCAGGCTCTGTAAAGAGCAAAAAGAAAAAGAAGATAAGTATATTTCCAATTGTAAATTGCATCATTATGGTACTGTTTTTGATCATAACGCTTTATCCGGTGCTTAATACACTTGCGATATCACTTAATGATGGTACAGATGCATTAAGAGGTGGAATTTACCTCTTACCAAGAAAGTTTACCTGGAAGAATTATATAACGGTTTTGCAAAAAAATAATCTTATAACAGGAGCATACATTACTGTTGCCAGAACAATAATTGGAACAGTCTTAGCACTGGTGGCAAATGCAATCCTTGCTTTTATAGTCAGCAGAAAAAGATTTTTGTTCAAAAGAGGTTTATCCCTGTTTTGGGTTATCACAATGTATGTCAATGGTGGATTAATCCCTACCTTCCTCCTGTACAAGGGACTTGGGCTTACCAATAGTTTTTGGGTTTATGTAGTCCCTGGAATGGTCAGTGCGTTTAATATGCTCGTTATCAGAACCTATATGAATGGAATTCCTGACAGCTTAGAGGAGTCAGCGCAGCTTGACGGTGCAGGATATACCACCATTTTTCTGAAGATTTATTCCCCTCTCTGCAAACCGGTATATGCGACAGTAGCTTTATTCGTAGCAGTAGGACAGTGGAACTCATGGTTTGATGCAATGCTTTATAACCGTATGAGTACAAAGCTTACTACATTACAGTATGAGCTTATGAAGCTTCTTTCAGCTGTAACAAATCAGGGAGGATCAGCAGAAACATTGAAAAATGCTGTAGGCGCAGTTACACCTACCTCAGTTCGTGCCGCAGCAACAATTATAACAATGCTTCCGATCATATGTATTTACCCGTTTTTACAGAAATACTTTGTTACAGGACTTACACTTGGTGGAGTTAAAGAATAAATATTTTTTTACAGGATGCCCGGCAGGATAACTGCCGGGTGTTTTTGTGTAAATGTTTATTTGAAAGGAGAATTTTCTTCAAATCAGGAGCAAAATGAGAAAAATGGTACGTTGGCACTAAATAGTAGTGGATTATTATAAAAAAATGTTGTATAATAAAGCTACTCTAAAAACTCAAACAAAAGAAGGGGGATTTTATGAATAGTCAACAGTATAACAGAGCCAACAAACGTGTATTCCTGGCGGTAATCATAGTATTTGCATATATAGCATTTACGTTATTTGCAGCAGTTGGGACAAAAGATGCTGATATTACCAGGATAAGTATACAGCTTGTTGCGGCAATAGCAGTAATAGTAATAGCTGTAATTGCATTTATTACAAAAAGAGACAGCAGAACAGGTGCGCTTATACTTGTAAGCGCCATGACAGCAGGATATTTTATTATCGCACTGATCAATTCAACAATCGGTACATGGACATATGCCCTGCCGCTTGTTATTGCAGCGATGATATATCTGGATATAAAGATGATGATGGTGATGAACGCAGTAATAATCATATCCAGCGTCATCAGGCTTGTAATGCAGCTTGGAATAGGGGGTACAGTTCTTCAGAATGATGTGATAGCAGTTTTTGTACTTGTACTTGTGGGATATGCGTCAGACAGCATCACGATTCTTCTTACCCATTTCTTTGATGAAAATATGGAAGAAATCAAAGAATCTGCTATGGCACAGGTGGACAGCAATAAGAAGATGGTAATGGTTGCGGAGAATATTTCAAAGCACTTTGACGAGGCTATGACCATGTTAAATGATCTCGATGAGTCTGTTGCGGTGAGCCATAGTTCGATCCAGGAGATAGCAGACAGCACAGAGAGCACCGCGGAGGCTATCCAGAAGCAGGCAGCTATGTGTGTTGATATTCAGGGAAATACAGACAATGCAGAAAGTGGAATCAAGGCTATGATAGATGCCTCACGCCAGACTGATGAGACCGTAAAGCAGGGAGCTGATGTTGTGGAAGAACTCAAGGAGCAGGCACACAACGTGGCAGAGGCAAGCAATGTTACAGTGTCAGTTATCCAGAGTCTTACAGCTAAGGTAGAGGAAGTAAAGAGCTTTGTTGAGTCGATTATCAATATTTCTAACCAGACAAATCTGCTTGCTCTCAATGCTTCAATTGAGGCGGCCAGGGCAGGTGAAGCAGGAAAGGGCTTTGCGGTAGTAGCAGATGAAATCAGACAGCTCTCAGAGCAGACAAAGGATGCATCAGCCAATATTACAGAGATTATAAACAAGCTCAATGAGGACACAAGGCGTGCCAACGAGAGTATCGAGAACTCAGTATCATCGGTAGAGAAGCAGAATGAGCTTATCGACGATACAAGAGAAAAGTTTAATGCCATGGGAGAGGCCGTTGAGCTGTTGATGAAGGATATCAATGTGGCTGAGGAGAGTATCAAAAAGATTCTTGATTCAACAACAGTCATATCAGACAATATCACACACCTTTCAGCTACCGGAGAAGAGGTCGCAGCTTCTTCAACAGAGGGACTTCGCATGGCTGATACCACAGTCGAGAGCATGGCAAAGTGCAAGAAGGTACTGGAAAATATCTATATGCTTGCGGATGACCTCAAAAACTCTGTTGAGGAGAATGAGGAAGAGCTTAGTCAGAAATTTGATTTCTAAGAGCAGTAATATGTTTTTACGGCAGGAGCGCATTTGCTCCTGCCATTTTTACATATTTTTTATGATAAAAATATTTACATTATTGTAATATATGATAAAATATTTCTAACACAATAACACAATGGCTACATAAACAATAGGATATATGGAGGAAGTTATGGACGATAACAATTATATGAACAATGACAACCGGTCGTCAGGCACACCGGACAATACAGGTGTATTCGGTCAGTCTTCAGAAACAGCAAATGGCTCAGACACATACAGCCAGCCGCAGGACACATACAATCAGCCGACAGACACATATAATCAGTCTGTATCCCAGCAGGAAAGTGGGAATGCATATGCATATGGACAGTCATCAGACCAGACAGGCAGCACAGACGGATATGTCAATAATCCGGGCAGTGCATATGGTTATGCAAATCAGGTACATACAATCAGAATCCAAATGCCCAGGGTACATACAACCAGAATCCAAATGCCCAGGGCACATACAACCAGAACACATATGCTCAGGGCTCATTTAATCAGTCAGCATACGGACAGACGCAGTATGGCCAGCAGCCAAACGGACAGGGTGGCTACAATCAGACTGCATACGGACAGACAGCCTACAATCAGCCACAGTATGGAGCTAATCCATACAACCAGCCGCCAAAGAACAGCAATGGCTTTGGTATAGCTTCTCTGGTACTTGGAATCGCATCTATTGTACTGTTTTGTACATGCATCAATTATGTGACAGCTCTGCTTGCTATCATTTTTGGTATTATACATATCATAAAGGGCAACAACAAGGTGTTTGGTATAGTTGGTATAGCAACAGCAGCTATCTCAGTTATAGTCAGCATCATATTCTGGGTTATAGCAGGCTCAAACGTAAGCACAGATTTTGAAAAGGAGTTCATGAAGGGCTTTGATGAGGGCTATGAGTATTATAATGATGACGATTCCTATGAGGATTACGATTATGATTATGATTCTTATGATTATGATGATTTTGATTATCAGAATTTTGAGTATGATGGCATTTATTAGAGTTAATTATTATCAAATTATTACAGAATCAATTACATCTTGACAACAGTGGCTTTTCAGTTATATACTTAAACACAGTTAGTAAAAGGCAGTGACGAAGACAGTAGAGATGGCGTGAAAGTCAAAGAGAGCCGGGACAGGTGAGAGCCGGTATGAGTAGAGCCATTTTGAAAATCACTTCTGAGCCGCAGGCTAAAATCGCCATACAGCGTTGCGAGAGTAGGTTCTGACGTATTCCCTACGTTACAGGGGCGGGTATGCAAGGGTATTTCCCTTAAGTACATTGTAATAGGTGGTATAGACGTATCAGGCACGCGTTCCTAATTACAGGAATGTGTGCCTTTTTTGTGAATATTCCATAAACCGAAAATTGTAGTGGAGTAAGCCACAAGGAAGCCTCGTAAGAGTCGAATTTGAGGTGCATGTTGGGATGTTCACGAACAATATAGAATAAGGAGAGATAGTCATGTACAACAAAGTTGACACCAATATGAACTTCGTTGAACGAGAGAAGAAGACAGAGCAGTTCTGGAGAGAGAACAATATCTTCAGAAAATCTATGGAAAACAGAAAAGAAGGAGAGACATACACATTCTATGATGGACCTCCTACAGCAAACGGAAAGCCTCACATCGGACATGTTGAGACACGTACCATAAAGGATATGATTCCAAGATTCCAGACCATGAAGGGCAAATATGTGCCACGTAAAGCAGGCTGGGATACACACGGACTTCCTGTTGAGATCGAGGTGGAGAAGCTTCTCGGCCTTGACGGCAAGGATCAGATTGAGAACTACGGACTTGAGCCATTCATCAAGAAATGTAAAGAGTCTGTATGGAAATACAAGGGTATGTGGGAGGATTTCTCCAACACAGTAGGTTTCTGGGCTGATATGGACAATCCATACGTCACATATGACGACAATTTCATTGAGTCAGAGTGGTGGGCTCTCAAGGAAATCTGGAATAAGGGACTTCTTTACAAGGGCTTCAAGATTGTTCCTTACTGTCCTCGTTGTGGAACACCGCTTTCTGCACAGGAGGTGGCACAGGGCTACAAGACAGTTAAAGAAAAATCAGCAGTAGTACGTTTTAAGGTAGTAGGAGAGGATGCATATTTCCTCGCATGGACCACAACTCCATGGACACTTCCAAGCAACGTGGCACTCTGTGTGAACCCTAATGACACATATGTAAAGGTAAAGGCTGTTGATGGCTACACATATTATATGGCAGAGGCACTTGCAGACAAGGTGCTCTCACAGCTTCTTTCAAAAGAGGACGCAGAGGCAGGCAAGAAGGCATATGAGGTGCTTGAGACATACAAAGGAAAGGACCTTGAGTACAAGGAGTATGAGCCGCTTTATGACTGTGCTAAGCAGGTTGCCGATAAGCAGGGCAAGAAGGGCTTTTTCGTGACATGTGACACATATGTTACTATGTCAGACGGTACAGGAATTGTTCATATCGCTCCTGCATTTGGTGAGGATGATGCCAATGTCGGAAGAAATTATGACCTTCCATTTGTACAGTTTGTAAACGACAAGGGAGAGCTTACAGCCGAGACTCCGTTTGCCGGTATGTGGGTAAAGGATGCAGATCCTGAGGTATTAAAGGACTTAAGCGGCAGAAAGCAGCTCTTCGATGCTCCGAAATTTGAGCATGAGTATCCACACTGCTGGAGATGTGACAAGCCTCTTATCTACTATGCAAGAGAGTCATGGTACATCAAGGAGACAGCAGTAAAGGATGATCTTATCAGAAACAACAATACAGTAAACTGGATTCCTGAGTCTATCGGTTCAGGACGTTTCGGAAACTGGCTTGAGAATATACAGGATTGGGCTATTTCACGTAACCGTTACTGGGGCACACCACTCAATATCTGGGAGTGTGAATGCGGACACAGAGAGTGTATCGGAAGCCGTGCAGAGCTCGCCGAAAAAGCAGGAGATCCAAAGGCTGCAGAGGTAGAGCTTCACAGACCATACATCGACGCTGTGACAATCAAGTGTCCTGAGTGTGGCAAGGATATGCACCGTGTACCTGAGGTACTTGACTGCTGGTTTGATTCAGGAGCCATGCCATTTGCACAGCACCACTATCCATTCGAGAACAAGGAAGTATTTGAGAAGCAGTTCCCGGCCAAGTTTATCTCAGAGGCAGTTGACCAGACACGTGGATGGTTCCATTCACTCATGCTGAGTCTACACTCCTTTTCAACAAGGCCCCTTATGAGAATGTAATCGTGCTTGGACACGTACAGGATGAGAACGGACAGAAGATGTCCAAGTCAAAGGGCAACGCTGTAGATCCGTTTGATGCACTTGAGACATACGGTGCAGATGCCATCAGATGGTATTTCTACACAGCATCAGCTCCATGGATTCCAAAGAAGTTTTCAGGAAAGCTCGTGCTTGAGGGACAGCGTAAGTTTATGGGAACACTCTGGAACACATACGCATTCTTCGTTCTTTATGCAAATATCGACAATTTTGATGCTACAAAATACAGCCTTGAGTATGATAAGCTTGCAGTAATGGACAAGTGGATTCTTTCAAAGCTCAACTCAGCAGTGGCAGGCGTGGATGAGTGCCTGTCAAACTACAAGATTCCGGAGGCGGCAAAGTACCTTCAGGAGTTCGTAGACGACTTAAGTAACTGGTATGTACGCCGCAGCCGTGAGCGTTTCTGGGCAAAGGGCATGGAGCAGGACAAGATAAACGCATACATGACACTTTATACAGCACTTGTCACCATATCAAAGGCGGCAGCACCTATGATTCCTTTCATGACAGAGGATATCTACAGAAATCTTGTCTGCTCTATCGACAAGAGCGCACCGGAGTCAATTCATCTGTGCGACTATCCTGTAGTTGATGAGAAGCTGATTGACAAAAAGCTCGAAGCTGATATGGATGAGGTACTAAAGGTTGTAGTACTCGGACGTGCATGTCGTAACGAGGCAAATATCAAAAACCGTCAGCCAATCGGAAAAATGTTTGTAAAGGCTCCGGAAAAACTGGATGAATTTTATGTGGATATCATCGCAGACGAGCTCAACGTAAAAGAGGTTGAGTTCACTGATGATGTATCACACTACACCACATACAAATTCAAGCCACAGCTTAGAACAGTGGGTCCTAAGTATGGTAAATTCCTTGGCCAGATTAAGGCAGTTTTAGCTGAGCTTGATGGTCATAAGGCCATGGAGGAGCTTAACAGCACCGGCTCTCTCAAGCTTGACAGTATTAGCGATGAAGTTGTATTATCTAAAGAGGATTTACTTATCGAGATGACTCAGATGGAGGGCTACGTGACACAGTCTGACAACAATATAACCGTTGTTCTTGACACCAACCTCACTCCTGAGCTTATCGAGGAAGGTTTCGTAAGAGAAATCATCAGTAAGATCCAGACAATGCGTAAGGACGCAGGCTTTGAGGTTATGGACCACATCGCTGTGACATACGAGGCAGATGAGAAGCTTTCAAATGTATTTGAAAGTTTGGTGATGAAATCAAGACCGAGGTTCTTGCCGTATCAATTAAATCAGGCGAACTTAAGGGCTATGAAAAGGATTGGAAGATTAATGGTGAGGCTGTTAAGCTTGCAGTTGAAAAACAATAATCTCTGCACGAGAGGGAGCATTAATTTGCTCCCTTTTAGTGCCATAAGGAGGAATATGATGAGAGATAATACGTTTAGCAAAAAGGTGTTTATTAAGACTGTATCAGACAATTTAAAAAATAAATATCGTAAGACTATAGATGATGCCACACAGCAGGAACTTTATCAGGCTGTATCAGAGGCCGTAAAGGATGTCATCATGGATGAGTGGATTGCCACACAGAGAGTGATGGACAAGGACGATCCAAAGGTTGTTTACTATATGTCCATGGAGTTTTTGATGGGAAGAGCTCTCGGCAACAACCTTATAAACCTCTCAGCATACAAGGAGGTCAAGGAGGCTCTCAATGAGATTGGTGTGGATATCAATGCTATTGAGGACCAGGAGCCTGATCCGGCACTTGGAAACGGTGGACTCGGAAGACTGGCAGCGTGTTTCATGGATTCACTTGCCACACTTGGATATCCTGCATACGGCTGTGGAATCAGATACAGATATGGTATGTTCAAGCAGCAGATTTCAGACGGCTTCCAGATTGAGGTGCCTGACAACTGGCTCAAGGACGGATATCCATTCGAGCTTCGTCGTCCGGAGTACTGCTATGAGGTCAAGTTTGGAGGATATGTGCAGGAGAGCACAGATGAAAACGGAGAGCTTCATTTCGAGCAGAAGGACTATCAGTCGGTGCTTGCAGTGCCTTATGATATGCCTATAGTCGGTTATGACAACAATGTGGTCAATTCTCTCATGATATGGGATGCAGAGCCAAAAAACGGCTTCTCGCTCGAGTCCTTTGACCAGGGTGACTACGACAAGGCAGTGGAGCAGGAAAATCTTGCAAGAAACCTTGTTGAGGTGCTCTATCCAAACGATAACCATGTAAAGGGCAAGGAGCTTCGCTTAAAGCAGCAGTATTTCTTTGTATCAGCAAGCATCCAGCGTGCGCTTGCAAGGTTTAAAAAGCATCACAGCGATTTAAAAGATCTTCCGAATAAGGTCGTTTTCCAGATGAACGATACTCACCCTACAGTTGCAGTCGCAGAGCTTATGAGAATCCTTGTGGACGAGGAGCATCTGTCATGGGATGATGCATGGGATATCACTACAAGATGTGTAGCCTACACTAACCATACAATAATGGCTGAGGCGCTTGAGAAGTGGCCAATTGAGATATTCCAGAGACTGCTTCCTCGTGTATACCAGATTGTTGACGAGATAAACAGAAGATTTGTGATGCAGATTAATGAGAGATATCCTGGCAATGAGGACAAGGTAAGAAAGATGGCTATCCTCTATGACGGACAGGTCAAGATGGCAAATATGGCTATCGTTGCAGGCTATTCTGTAAACGGTGTTGCAAAGCTTCACACAGAGATACTTAAGAATCAGGAGCTTCATGATTTCTATGAGATGTTCCCTGAGAAGTTCAATAACAAGACAAACGGAATCACACAGCGTAGATTCTTAGCACATGCAAATCCACTCCTTGCAGACTGGGCAACAAAAAAGGTAGGAGCCGGCTGGATTACAGATCTTACAATGCTTTCAAAGCTCAAGGCTTATGCGGACAGCCCTGTTGCACAGCAGGAGTTTGCTGAGATTAAGAGAGCAAACAAGGTGCGTTTAGCAAAGTATATCAAGGAGCACAATGGTATTGATGTAAATCCGGATTCTATCTTTGATGTGCAGGTTAAGAGACTTCACGAGTACAAGAGACAGCTCATGAATATCCTTCATGTGATGTATCTGTACAACAAGATTAAGGAAAATCCGTCTATGGATTTCTATCCTAGAACATTCATTTTTGGAGCAAAGGCAGCAGCAGGCTACAGAAATGCAAAGAAAACAATAAAGCTCATCAACAGCGTGGCTGATGTGATAAATAACGATGCTTCTATTGACGGCAAGCTCAAGGTAGTATTTATCGAGGATTACAAGGTATCCAATGCCGAGATTATTTTTGCGGCAGCAGATGTCAGCGAGCAGATTTCCACAGCAAGCAAGGAGGCATCCGGAACAGGAAACATGAAGTTTATGCTCAATGGAGCGCTCACTATCGGAACTATGGATGGTGCCAATGTCGAGATGTTCGATGAGGTAGGGGCTGACAATATGTTTATCTTTGGAATGAGCTCTGATGAGGTCATCTCACACGAGAACAGACATGACTACAATCCAGTTGATGTATATAATAACGATGCCGAGCTAAGAAAGGTAGTAAACCAGCTCGTAGACGGCACATATTCACCAAATGACCATGAGCTTTTCAGGGAGCTTTACAACTCACTGCTCAATCCGCAGCAGGGACAGGTGGCTGACCGCTACTTTATCCTCGCAGACTTCCGCTCATATGCAAATGCACAGCAGAAGATTAATGATTATTACAAGAACAAGAGCGCATGGAGAAAGAGTGCACTGCTCAATATCGCACATGTAGGAAAGTTCTCTTCAGACAGAACAATCCAGGAATATGTGGACGATATCTGGCATCTTGACAGGATTACCGTAAATATGGCAGGAGTATAGGATTTTGGAAAAAGTTATCGCAAAGTCTGGTATCAGTGGAAGCACGCTTAAGCTTATAGCCATTTTTACCATGCTCATAGACCATACTGCGGCAACGGTTATTCTTCAGATGATAAATAACGGGATAGGTGGACAAACGCTTATTGATATCTACTGGGTCATGCGTTCTATAGGGCGCATGGCCTTTCCTGTTTTCTGCTTCCTGCTTGTGGAGGGCTTCAAATATACACACAGCAGGGAAAAATATGCTGCGAGGATGTTTATATTCGCGCTTATCTCTGAGATACCGTTTGACCTTGCAATAAACAATACAGTGCTCGAATTTAAGAGCAACAATGTGTTTTTTACACTGCTTTTAGGCTTGCTTGCCATCACAGTGCTTGATTGGCTTAAGTCGGTCGATAAAATAGAAAAGGCATCCTCTGCAGTCAAGTGGTTTTTTGTCACGCTGATCAGGTGTATAGTAATGGTATCAGTGGTGCTTGTTATGATGATTATTGCAGAGTTTGTGCTTTGCTGTGATTATGGTGCGGCGGGTGTAGGGTGCATTGTCATGATGTACCTGCTTTCTTCAAACCGAGATGTTGCATTTGCCGTGGCAGTCATACTGCTTGGACTTTTCTCAGGTACCATAGAGTTTTTTGCACTGTTTATGCTTATACCGCTTCGCTATTACAATGGAAAAAGAGGCATTTCACTAAAATATGTCTTTTACGCCTTTTACCCGGTGCATCTTTTTGTACTGTACCTGATATGCAGGCTTGCTATGGCTGCTGTTCACACCTAACAGAGTGACAGACAACGATTAAAATGGGGGAATAGATGAAAAAGCTTTTAAAAATCATACCGGCACTTGTGTTTGCTGCCTGTTGCTTTATGTTCGCTGCAAAATGCTTAAAGGCAGGAGGGTTTACAGGTGCTATAGCTGATTTTCCTACTGCTATACACAGGGCAGTAAAGGGGCAGATGCAGACTACAACAGACTATTTAAACGGCGAACAGACAGAGTACGATGAGTCAGTATTTACAGGGGAATATCACTACTACTACGAGAAGCTGTCAGATGATGACAAGCTTATTTACAGGCAGATTTATGCGATGATGCAAAAGCGCATGGATGGAATTTCGTTAAATACTACAGACACTGACAACGTTAGCCGTATACAGCAGTTTGTGCTGCTGGACAATCCACAGTTTTTCTACATAGAAAAGAGTCAGTATACTGTGAGAAACAGCATCATTTTTTCGCCTGTATACAATATGTCTGAGTCTGATATCGACAACGCAATAAGTACGATTTCAGGCTATGTGTCAGCCTGTATGGCAGGTATCGATGAAGGTGCATCGGATTATGACAAGGCTGTGCATTTCTATGAATATGTGATAGAGCATGCCGAGTATGAGGAAAATTCTCCTCACAACCAGGATATGTACTCAGCAGTGCTTGGAAGGACGGTCTGTCAGGGCTATGCGATGATGTTTAAGTATCTGTGTGACCGGGCCGGTATCAGCTCACTTATTGTGACAGGCACCACATCTGATGCAAACCACGCCTGGAATATGGTATATCTGGACGGTGCGTGGTGTGCAGTGGACTGTACCTACGGTGATGGTGATTATCTGGGAAAGGGCATATCATACAGCTGGTTCGGAGTGCCGCTTGATGTGGTAAAGCTTACACGTACATTGGACAATGAGGATATGCTGCCGCAGGAAGCGTCAGTGGAGGATGACTATTATTACAGGAATGGGCTGTATTTTACATCCTACGACCTTAAAGTCTTACAGGGCATGACAACGTCATCTAACTATATCACGTTCAAGTTTTCGGACAGAGAAACCTATGATACTGCATGTCACAGTCTTTTCGAGAAGGGTGACTATAAATATCTGATTCCGACGGCAAGAGGCGGCACTATCACATATATGCAGGAGCCCAATTCGCTTGCGGTGTTTATACACATAGAGCTGGGAAGCTGATAAACTTATCTCCTTTTATTTTAAGGAGATAGCCGCACACCCCATGAAGGGCGGGCGGCGATACAAAAATAAAGAAAGAGGAATCCAAATGTCATTTTGTCATCTTCACACCCATACCGAGTACAGTCTGCTCGATGGGTCAAACAAGATAAAAGAATATGTAAAGCGCGTCAAGGAGCTTGGCATGAACTCTGCCGCAATCACAGACCATGGCAATATGTACGGTGTGGTGGAGTTTTACAAGACGGCAAAGGCAAATGATATCAATCCGGTCATAGGCTGCGAGGTATATGTGGCACCAAATTCGCGCTTTGACAGGGAGACAAGCCACGGTGATGACAGGTATTATCATCTGATTCTGCTTGCTGAAAATAATACAGGCTATGCCAATCTCATGAAGATAGTGTCAATAGGGTTCACAGAGGCTATTATTACAGGCCGAGAGTGGATTTTGAGACGCTTGAGAGATATCACGAGGGGCTTATATGCCTGTCTGCCTGTCTGGCAGGAGAAATCCCCAGATACATCGTAAGAGGCTTTTATGACGAGGCGAAGGAGATTGCAAGGAAGTATCAGGACTGCTTTGGAAAAGACAACTTCTTCCTTGAGCTGCAGGATCATGGCATTGATGACAGAAGCTTGTGAATCAGCAGCTTCTTAGGATGAGCAAGGAGCTTGAAATAGGGTTAGTGTGTACTAATGATGTGCACTACACCTACGAGTCCGATGCGGAGGCACATGATGTGCTTTTGTGCATCCAGACCGGGAAAAAGGTGTCTGACGAGGACAGGATGCGCTATGATGGCGGACAGTTTTTCGTAAAGAGCGAAGAACAGATGAGAGCGCTTTTCCCATATGCCACAGAGGCTATTGAGAATACACAGAAAATTGCCGACAGATGCAATGTGACGCTTGAGTTTGGCAATTACAAGATTCCAAAGTATGAGGTGCCAGAGGCTATGATAGTGCCGAAGCCTTCCTTACAGAGCTTTGCGAGAAGGGCTTTAGGGAGAAATACATAGGCTGTGGCGAGTACAGTGATGAGGAGCTTAAAAAGATACATGCAGATATGGACTATGAGCTTGGTATCATAAAGACCATGGGCTTTATAGAGTATATCCTTATCGTGTGGGATTATATCAACTGGTGCCGCACGCACGACTGCTGGGTAGGTCCGGGACGAGGCTCAGCGGCGGGAAGCAGGGTGTGTTATTGTACCGGAATCACGGATATTGATCCGGTTAAATACAATCTGCTTTTTGAAAGATTTCTTAACCCTGAGCGAGTTTCCATGCCTGATATCGATGTGGATTTCGAGTATGCGGAGAGATATCGCGCCATAGAGTATGTTCAGCAGAAGTACGGACACGATTCTGTAACACAGATAGTCACCTTTGGTACGATGGCGGCAAGAGGTGTCATAAAATCAGTCGGAAAGGCGCTGGATTTCCCATATGCAGAGACTGACAGGCTTGCAAAGATGGTGCCTCAGGAGCTTAATATCACGATTGACAAGGCTCTTCAGATGAACCCGGAGTTTAAGCATTTACGACAGTGATGCGAGAGTGCATGAAATGATAGATATGGCAAAAAGGCTTGAGGGACTGCCAAACCACACGTCAGTGCATGCAGCAGGTGTGGTAATCTATCCGGGTGTTGCGAGCGATTATGTGCCTCTTGGAAGGGCAAACGACGGAAGCCCTACCGCAGAGTACAACATGGTACAGCTCGAGGAGCTTGGCCTTTTAAAGATGGATTTTCTGGGGCTTCGTACACTCACGGTGCTAAAGGATTCTGTGAAGAATATCAAGGCATCAAGGGGCATTGATGTGGATATCGACCATATTGATTTCAACGATAAGGGCACACTTGACTTTATTGGAACAGGAAAGACGGAAGGGGTATTCCAGCTAGAGTCTGCCGGTATGCAAAGCTTCATGAAGGAACTCAGTCCACAGAGCTTTGAGGACATCGTGGCCGGTATTTCGCTCTACCGTCCGGGTCCTATGGATTTCATTCCCAACTATATAAAGGGCAAGAACAATCCAAAGGAGATAAGCTATGTGACACCTGAGCTTGAGAGTATTTTAGAGCCGACCTACGGCTGTATAGTATACCAGGAACAGGTCATGCAGATAGTGCAGAAGCTCGCAGGCTATACAATGGGTCAGGCGGACAACATCCGCCGTGCCATGAGCAAGAAGAAGCAGTATGTCATTGACGCAGAGCGCCAGAGCTTTGTGTACGGAGACGAGGAGCGCGGTATAAAGGGCTGTGTGGCAAACGGCATAGATGAAAAGGCTGCCAACAGCATATACGATTCGATGGTTGATTTTGCTAAGTATGCGTTCAACAAATCACATGCAGCCGCGTATGCGAAAATCAGTGTTCAGACTGCATGGCTCAAAAATTACTATCCGGTCGAATTTATGGCAGCGCTCATGACTTCTGTTATAGACAATTCAGCCAAGGCGGCGCAGTATCTTTACAGCTGTCGTGATATGGGTATTAAGGTGCTTCCGCCGGATATCAACTGTGGACAGGGAGAGTTTACCGCAGAGGGTGACCATGTCAGATACGGCATGTACGCCATCAAATCTTTAGGCAGGCCGGTAATAGACCAGATAATCGAGGAGCGGGAAAGTGGCGGCAGATACCGCACACTCTCTGATTTTATCGAGAGA
>ENA-OQCN01000028-OQCN01000028.1-human-gut-metagenome-genome-assembly--contig:-NODE-28-length-54631-cov-8.292804_pt1 | contig 54631 bp, 50 predicted proteins | sample MGYA00242497_ERZ504576 | MGnify/ENA primary metagenome ERZ504576 (study PRJEB26092, sample SAMD00036296) | human gut metagenome | host: Homo sapiens | study: EMG produced TPA metagenomics assembly of...
GTTTCTGCAGCATCGGTAGTTTTCAGCCGGAGCAGCGTCATCGGAACGTTCAGTCAGCGGGCTTGGTCTGTCCATTGCTTCAAGTGCGCGTAAGGATTCTTCTTCCGGTGTCAGAACCTCTTTTTCTTCCTCAGGCATATAGAATGGAAGATTTTGTTTACAAGAACCAGGAGCATCCAAGCGCTACCGTGGAAAAGCCCAGAAGGAACATCAGAAGAATCAGATAGCTGACAATCTTTGTCGTGGAGAATACATAGATCAGCAGCGGACAGAGATTGACGAGCAGGATCATGATGGTCCACGGCAGGTGGCGGATTGCCATCAGGATGGAGTTCTTGATCGTGTTTTTTACAGTATTGTCAAAGCGGCTCAGTACCGGAAATACATAGGAAAGTACCATGGCCTCGAAAAAGATCAGTACCAGGAAAACAAAACGCAGGTAGGTGATGGTACCCGGCATTCTCATGACCAGCAGAAGATCAAGAATCAGAACAATCAGAACCGCCAGCAGGATGAGCCAGATGGCAGTTGCCTGCTTGAAGTTTTCGCGGAAGGATTTCCAGTAGGTACGGAAGATATACGTCTCCTCATTTTTGATCATCTTCAGCGTGACGTAGTACATTGCTGTGAAATTGGCGCCGATTGTCACAATCGGGATACACATAATAAGGAAAATAATGTTCAGCATCATCAGGTCGAAGACACGGCCCATAATCTGCGAGAACTTACTGTCCAGGCTGAAAAAACTCATAATTTGTTCCTCTTTTCTGTTGAATTAAGTGTGCCGCCGATTAACGTTCCGGCTGGCAGACATCATAGAAAAGTATAGCGAATTTTTCAGAAAAATGCAATGAAGAGAATATAAACTTTTCGTTTCGTCATTTTGTATAAGAGTGAACATTTTGTTTGTGCAAAGTGGACAGAAGAGAACGGTTCGAGAAAATCCGAAAGCAGAATTGCCAATCTGCCGGAGGAAAGTTTGTGTAATTGTGGCATGGTCGAATGCGGGTAGAAAAGGTATACTAGTCCCATAAGCAAGAGAGATGCAAATGCAAAACTCATAATAAAACGCATGATGTTCATTTAGGGAGGATTCAAAAATGGCAAGTTTATCTTTACAGCACATTACAAAAAGATATCCGAACGGTTTTGAAGCAGTAAAAGACTTCAACCTGGAAATCGCTGACAAAGAGTTTATCATCTTCGTAGGACCATCTGGATGTGGTAAATCTACAACACTTCGTATGATCGCAGGTCTTGAGGAGATCTCCGATGGTACTCTGAAAATTGACGATAAAGTAGTAAACGATGTAGAGCCGAAAGACCGTGATATCGCAATGGTATTCCAGAACTACGCTCTGTATCCGCACATGACCGTATATGATAACATGGCATTCGGTCTGAAACTGAGAAAAGTTCCGAAAGATCAGATCGACAAACAGGTTAAAGAAGCAGCTAAAATCCTTGACCTGGAGAAACTGCTTGACCGTAAACCGAAAGCTCTTTCCGGTGGTCAGAGACAGCGTGTTGCTATGGGACGTGCAATCGTACGTGATCCTAAAGTATTCCTTATGGACGAGCCTCTGTCAAACCTGGATGCAAAACTTCGTGTACAGATGCGTACCGAGATTTCCAAACTGCATGAGAGACTGGGCGCTACCATCATCTACGTAACACATGACCAGACCGAGGCTATGACACTTGGTACCAGAATCGTTGTTATGAAAGACGGAGTTGTTCAGCAGGTAGATACCCCGCAGAACCTGTACAACGCACCGGGCAACCTGTTCGTTGCAGGATTCATCGGATCTCCGCAGATGAACTTCCTGGATGCAAAAGTAAAAGTTAACGGAAACGACGTTACTCTTACTGTTGGTAAATACAACATGAAACTGCCGGCTTCCAAAGCAAAAGCTGTTATCGACGGCGGATATGACGGAAAGACCGTTGTTATGGGTATCCGTCCTGAGAACGTACATGATTCTCAGATGTTCATCGAAACTTCCAAAGACAGCGTAGTTGAGTGCAAGATCAACGTATACGAGCTGTTAGGTGCAGAAGTTTACCTGTACTTCGATTGCGAAGGCTTCCCAATGACAGCCCGCGTAGATCCTCGTACAACTGCAAGAAGCGGCGATACCGTTAAATTTGCTCTGGATATGGAGAAAGTTCATCTGTTCGACAAAGAGACAGAGATCACCATTACCAACTAATCTATATGAACATCAGCGCGTATGCGCAAACATAGAGAAAAGGATCGACATCCGTTCGGATGCCGGTCCTTTTTGCATATGCACCGCCCTCCTTTTGCGAAGCAAAAAATAGTTGCCAATGAGAAAAAAATAAGCTATAGTTATAGATAAGATGCACCCTGGAGTAAAATACGCCAGGAGAAAGGAAGTGGCAGATTTGGTATCAAGTCAGGTATTACAGAAAACCCTTGATGAATTAAGAAATATTACGAGAATTGATTTATGTGTGACGAATACGGATGGTGTTCTGCTGGTGACCACATTCCCGGAAACCGCGATTGATGCAGAAAGCATCCGTTCTTTTGTATTATCCGCTGCGGACAGCCAGATTGTACAGGAATATCATTATTTTAAAGTATATGACAACCAGAATGTGGAGTATATTCTGATTTCTAAAGGAAGCAGCGACGATGCATATATGATCGGAAAGGTTGCCGTATGTGAGATTCAGAATCTTATCATTGCATACAAAGAGCGTCTGGACAAAAACAACTTTATCCAGAACCTTCTTCTCGACAATCTTCTTCTGGTGGATGTCTACAACCGCGCGAAAAAGCTTCGCATCGACACAGATGTGCGCCGCGTTGTTTACATGGTAGAGACGAAGCTGGAAAAAGACATCAGCGCACAGGAGACAGTAAAGAGCCTCTTTGCTTCAAGACCGAGAGATTTCATCACCGCAGTCGATGAGAAGAGCATTATCATTGTAAAAGAACTGAAGGATACCGACACCTTCGAGGATATGAACCAGACCGCAAGAATGCTGGTGGATATGCTGAATGCGGAGGCCATGTCCCAGGTACGTGTTTCTTACGGAAATCCGGTCAGCGAGATTAAGAGTGTTTCGCGTTCCTACAAAGAAGCGAAGATGGCGCTTGAAGTAGGAAAAATTTTCTACGCAGACAAAAACGTGGTACCATACAACAACCTCGGCATCGGCCGTCTGATCTATCAGCTCCCGATTCCGCTGTGCGAAATGTTTATGACCGAAGTCTTCGGCGAAAATCTGCCGGATACGTTCGATGAGGAAACACTGACCACAATCAATAAATTTTTTGAAAATAACCTGAATGTGTCCGAGACATCCCGTCAGCTCTATGTACACAGAAATACTCTGGTGTACCGTCTGGAGAAGCTCGAGAAGAGCACAGGACTCGACATTCGTAAATTTGACGATGCGCTGACCTTTAAAATTGCCATGATGGTCGTAAGCTACATGACGTATATGAACAACAGCGAAAATCTGTAAAACCGTTCAGAGCCGTACAGGATTGCGGGAGTGCAAAGCACGGAGCAATCCGGGTATCGAAGGGGTCAAAAGACTTTTTGACCCTAACATTTTATCAACAACAAGAGGAGAGGAACGACATGATTGAATTACTGAACACAGGTGCATACCTTGTCAACGGAATCGATATCATCCCGGATACAGAAGAAGGCCGCGCGGAACTCAAAGCGCGTACCGGCGCTGTGCCGTGTCCGGCGGATGCTGCAAAAGAAACCATTGCCTATGGAATCTTAAAAGACCACAATGTTTCCGGCAACATGGAAAATCTGCAGATCAAATTTGACAAACTTACATCGCATGACATTACTTTTGTTGGAATCATTCAGACCGCGCGCGCGTCAGGACTGGAAAAATTCCCGGTACCGTACGTGCTGACCAACTGCCACAACTCCCTTTGCGCAGTCGGCGGAACCATCAACGAAGATGACCACATGTTTGGTCTTACCTGTGCGAAAAAGTACGGCGGCGTCTATGTACCGCCTCATCAGGCAGTAATTCATCAGTTTGCCCGCGAGATGCTTGCCGGCGGCGGAAAAATGATCCTCGGATCCGACTCCCACACCCGTTACGGTGCACTCGGAACCATGGCCATGGGCGAGGGCGGACCGGAACTGGTAAAACAGCTTCTCTCCAAAACATATGATATCGCTATGCCGGGAGTGATCGCAATTTACATGACAGGCGCACCGCAGCCGGGCGTAGGACCGCAGGATATTGCACTTGCCATCATCGGTGCAGTCTTTGCAAATGGTTACGTAAAGAACAAAGTTATGGAGTTCGTAGGACCTGGCGTATCTTCCTTAAGCGCAGATTACCGGATCGGTGTGGACGTTATGACAACCGAGACAACGTGTCTGTCCTCCATCTGGAGAACCGATGAGAAGATCAGCGAGTTCTATCAGATCCACGGCAGAAGCGCAGATTACAAAGAGCTGAATCCTGGCGCGGTTGCTTACTATGACGGCGTTGTAAAAGTAGAACTCGACAAGATCAAACCGATGATCGCGATGCCGTTCCATCCGAGCAATGTTTATACCATTGAAGAGCTGAAAGCAAACCTCGATGACATCCTGAACGATGTAGAGAAGAAAGCAGCCATCAGCCTCGACGGAAAAGTTCCGTTCACTCTGAAAAATAAAGTACACGACGGAAAACTCCTGGTAGACCAGGGAATCATCGCAGGATGCGCCGGCGGCGGATTTGAGAACATCTGCGACGCAGCCGATATCCTGAAAGGCCACAGCATTGGCGACGATGCGTTCACCTTAAGTGTTTACCCGGCAAGTACCCCGATCTATATGGAGCTGGCAAGAAACGGAAAACTGGCAGACCTTTTGGAAACCGGTGCGATCGTAAAAACCGCATTCTGCGGACCGTGCTTCGGCGCAGGCGATACTCCGGCAAACAATGCGTTCTCAATCCGTCACTCCACCAGAAACTTCCCGAACCGCGAGGGATCCAAGATCCAGAACGGCCAGATTTCTTCCGTTGCCCTGATGGATGCACGTTCCATTGCAGCAACCGCAGCAAACAAGGGATTCCTGACCGCAGCAGACGAGTTCACCGGAACATACACGAAACCGGCATACCACTTCGACAAGAAGATTTACGAGAACCGTGTCTTCGACAGCAAGGGTGTGGCAGATCCGTCTGTAGAAATCCAGTTCGGACCGAACATCAAAGACTGGCCGGCTATGCCGCAGCTTGCCGAGAACCTGATTCTGAAGGTTGTTTCCGAGATCCACGATCCGGTTACGACAACCGACGAGCTGATTCCATCCGGCGAGACTTCTTCCTTCCGTTCCAACCCGCTCGGACTGGCAGAGTTCACCCTGTCAAGAAAAGATCCGGCTTACGTGGGACGTGCAAAAGAAGTACAGGTCGCAGAGAAAGCCATCCAGGAAGGAAACTGCCCGGCAGAGGCACTTCCGGAACTGAAACCGGTCTTCGCAGCCATCCATACCCAGTACCCGGATATCGACAAGACAAACGTCGGTGTCGGATCCACCATCTTCGCTGTAAAACCGGGCGACGGCTCTGCGCGTGAGCAGGCAGCTTCCTGCCAGAAGGTATTAGGCGGCTGGGCAAACATCGCCAACGAGTATGCAACGAAGCGCTACCGCTCCAACCTGATCAACTGGGGCATGCTTCCATTCCTGATCCCGGAGGGAGATCTGCCGTTTACAAACGGAGATTACATCTTTGTACCGGAGATCCGCAAGGCAGTGGAAGAGAAAGCTGATGTGATCAAAGCGTACGTTGTAAAAGACGGAGCACTTGTTCTGTTCGAGATGACGTTAGGCGCGCTGACCGATGATGAGAGAGAAATCATCCGCAAGGGATGCCTGATCAACTATTATAGAGGATAAGTATTTGAGAAAGAGCTGTGTGGCAGGAGAAAAGTCTGTTTCATAGCTCTTTTTCTGCGCACTTATTTGAAACAAAATATCAGAAAACAATATAAAATTCAGAAAATAAACACAATAATTAAGAAAAGGAAAAGCGATATAAAAAAACAGTAAAAATATTTTAAAAATGTGTTGACAAATGCTGGCGGATCTGTTATATTAAAATCACAAAGAAACAAGAAAACAAAAACCTAACCAAGAGGTACAAAGAGAAAGACTTGGGACCCCCTTTTCAAGAGAACAAACCATTTTCATAGAAAGAGACGAGAAATCTTCTATAGAAGAATGGGAAAAAAGGGAAAAGGAAGATGTTCTTAAGATGAGAGACTTCCGAAAGGAAAGAAAACCTGAGATAAAGATCCATACAAAAGAAGTTCGAAAGAAAACCTTTTGATAAACATGAGATCAGAGCAGATCTTAGGAAATCCTAAGGAAAAGATTTTCGGAGTGGAAATTTTAACCGCAAAGGAAAAGCCTCTGAAAAAGAACATCTTCCCGAAAAAAAGAAAATCTACAACAGGGAAATGGAAGAGAAACGATCTTTGAAATATCAAACGAAAGCGAAAACAAAGATCACAGATCGGTAAAGAAAGAAAACCAGTGAAAATCCTTGAAAGTAGAGAAAAAACTGAATATGGAAAATAAAGAAAAAGCGGTCGCTGTATCAGAAAAAATGATTGGTATGGCGATCGCTTTCTGTGTTGTGTAATTCGTCCGCCGGGCATGTTTTTCTTGACAGATGCGGCGGAAATGGTGCATACTTCTTAAAGCATAACAGCGGAGAAATCCGTGTATCGAAAATAAGAAGTCAGAACAGGAGAAGAAAGTGGCTGGATTTTGCAGAGAAGATATTTTAATGGAAGATAACGATATTCTTGTTGTTCACAAGCACGCGGGTATGGCAGTGCAGAATGCGCGGATGGGACAGATGGATCTGGAGCATGCGCTGCTGAATTATTTAGCGAAGCAGGCAAGGGCGGAAACACCGGGTCAGGCGCGGACTCAGATTCCATATCTGGCGGTCGTTCACCGGCTCGATCAGCCGGTTGAGGGCGTGCTGGTGTTTGCAAAAAACAAAGACGCCGCAGGAAAACTGGACGGCAGGTGAAGGACGGGACGATGAAGAAAGAGTATCTCGCCGTCTGTGAGGGAAAAATCGAAAAACAGGGCGTGCAGAAGTTTGAGGATTTCCTTGTAAAAGACGGACGGAGCAACACATCCTGCGTCGTACAGCCAGGCACCGCCGGAGCGAAAAAAGCGGTGCTGGAATATGAAGTGATAAGGACACAGGAGAACCGAACCCTGGTGCGGATCCACCTCGGAACGGGCCGCCACCACCAGATCCGCGTCCAGTTTTCCCATGCGGGATATCCGCTGGCGGGGGATGCAAAATATGGGGCGAAAGAGAAAGGATCTCTGGCGCTGTGCGCGCATCATCTCGAGCTGAAGCATCCGCGGACAGGCAAACGGCTTTCGTTTACCGTAAAACCAGAAGGTGAAATCTTCCACAGCTTTGTGTAACTATTCAGAGCTATGTGAAATTGCAAAAAAGTTCAGAAAATTATAAGAAAACAGGACTGGACTATTTTTACGGTTTGTGTATAATAGAGAAAGGTTATGTAACAAAACTGTAAAAAGTAATGGAAAATGATTCATCAGGCAAAGCAGAAAGGGAGAATTATGAAACGCAGAATGATTGCAGTACTGCTTTCCGGAATCCTGCTGTGCTCGGCAGCTGGATGCGGAAAAGAAGCAGTGACAGACAAGAGCACCGCAGCATCGTCGTCTCAGGAAGTGACAGAAACTCCGGCGGCAGAAGAAAGCCGGAGGCCTCATCGTCCAGCGCAGATTCTACAGCAGAGTCAGCCAGTGCATCCACATCTTCTGAAAGCTCTGGAGATGAAGGAAAAGAAGCAGACAAAAAACGAATAGAAATCACCGTTCCGCACAAAGACGGCATGGAAGCATTGTACGACACCGTGGATGGACTTACCGTTGAAAAAGGCTCTTACATCGCCGTGGTTGCAAAAGACTTAAGTGCCGGTTTCTGGAAAGCCGTAAAAGCCGGTGCACAGCAGGCGCTTGACGATCTGAACGCCTCGCTTGGCTACACCGGAAACGACAAAGTTTATATGACATTTGAAGGCCCGGAAAATGAAAGTGACACCAACTCTCAGATCAATATCATCGACTCTGTCATTTCGGAAAATCCGGACGCGCTGATCCTTGGCATCATTGACCAGCAGTCGGGACAGGCACAGATGGAAGAGGCTTCCGACAGCCAGATTCCGGTCGTCATCGCGGATTCCGGTATCGAGAGTGATCTGATCACCTCGACATGTGCGACTGATCACGCAGCGGCAGCAAAGCTTGCGGCAGATCATCTCTGCGAGGCCATCGGCAACAGCGGAGAGGTTGCGATTGTTGCACATCAGTACAACACCGAGAGCAGCGTAGAGCGCGTGGAAGCATTTAAAAAAGAGATCGAAGAAAAATATACCGATGTGAAAGTGGTTCAGGTGAATTACGGAGATGGAGAAGAATCCATCGCGGACATGCTGAAAAATACACTTGAAACCTACCCGGCTCTGAAGGGCATCTTCTGTACGAACGAAGACATGGCAGACCAGACGCTGGATGCGCTGGCAGATATGGAAAATACTGAGCAGATTCAGATTGTCGGTTTTGATTCCGGTGAAAAACAGCAGAAAGCGATCCAGGAGGGACGCGAGTACGGTACCGTAACGCAGAATCCGTACGGTCTTGGCTATGCGGCAATCGTGGCGGCCGTCCGCGCGATTCAGGGACTTCCGGTAGATCAGAAGATCGATACGGGATATCAGTGGATCGACAAAGACACGATCGATCTGGAGACGAATCAGAAGTATCTTTATAACTGAAAATCAGGATAAAAAATGAACCCGGCAGACAAGGGAATGTTCCTTTGCCTGCCGGGTTTTCTGCGCTGCAGTGCGGATTACGAGTTCTGATCGTCTTCGTAAATTCTCTGTACCTCTTCGGAAATCTGCTGCCGGATCGCGGAGAGATCGACATCCGGGATGCCGTCCTCGGTGATCTGCGGTTTGGAAGGAGAGGTATACGGCTTCGTGTCGCCCATGGAAGCTTTTGGGGATGTTTCTTCTTCGTCAAACTCCTCCGGAGCGGCCGGTTTTGCGGATGGCCGGCGGCGGATGATTTTCGGAAGATCTTTCTCATCGTCGTCATCGTCAGGTTCTTCCGGAACAAAACGGAAATCGTACATGGTGTTCTGCGAAACACGGGTACGGTTCGACGGTTTCTGATAGCTGCGGTACGGATCTCTTGCGTTGCCGGAAGAAGAGGAAGAGGAGCCGCGGCGTTTCTTTTTCTTCTTTCTGGATGGAAGAGGGTCGAAACCGGATCTGCGCTTCCGTCTGGCGCGCGCTTTTGCACGGTGTTCGCGTTCTTCTTCGTCGTCATCCTCCCAGTAGTCCGCCTCTTTCCACGGTTTAAACTGGAAGAGCATGCCTGCTGCGGCGAGAATGGCAGAGACAATCCAGAACATCATGTTCAGATCGAGGTCCTTGAAGAAATATGCCATGCGGATCGTCGTGAGGGCGCCGCAGATGGAGGTGACCAGGATTACGGAAATGCGTTCGAACGGAACGCAGATCAGGCTGATCACGAAAGCGACGAGGGCGACGAGTCCATAACCTGTGATATCGTTTGGATTAACGAGATGCCAGAGGCAAAAGCCGACGAGCCCGCAGATCAGAAGAAAAAGTCCGATCCGGTAGAGGACGAAGGCAATGATTGCGGTCAGAAGACCGGTGCCGACGGCAAGCGCCAGGGTGATCGTCGTGGTCTGATTCGTGTAGGTACCCGCTGCATAACCAGCGGCCGCGCCGAGAAAAAATCCGGGAATGACGCTCCAGAGCTTGCGGAGCGCATAGCCGAAGAAACAGTTCAGCAGGGCAAAAACAATCACAATCAGAAGAAGCTGCTGCTGGTAAACACCCATGACGTCCCGGACTTTATCGAGACCGCCAAGCAGCGTGTTGATGTTAAAAGCTTGCATATTCAGATTCATGATATTCACTCCTATATGATGTATCGGAAAAATAGATACAGGTTGTATTTTAGTACGGAACGGCGGTTTTGGCAAGTGAAATTGTGTTTGAGATCTGGAAAACGGCAGAATGGCGGCGGTGTGCATATGGTATAAGGAAGAGCAAAAAGGAAATAAAACAGGCATGAATCAGGATAGAGTGTATGAAAATAGAAGAAATTCCTATCAGGGAAATCCGATGGAGCGGCCGGAGCCGTTTTTTGCGGCACAGCCTTATGGGGAAGAAGTATGGAGGAGCAGCAGGAAGCGCGGGAACGGCAGCGGATGCAGTCGTATTATTCCCGGACGGCATCTGATCTGCAGCGGCTGGTGGAGGCAGAGTGTGACCGCATGGATTACCGCGGCAGCATGATGTACGACGAATTCCCGGACCGGCTCATGATGGAGCACACCTGCCGGAATATCGCACGTCAGTACGGCAGGGAAAACGGCGGGAAGGACGAGAAAACGGCAGAAGAGGAACTGCTCGATTTGATCGGCGTTCTTTTTTATAATGAAATGTTCCGGAGGCGGAGCAGGAGGAAACATTATTACAATCTGTGGCTTTAAACCGCGCCATAAAGTAATAAGAGGGTAACACATTTTTAATAATTTTTCTGTTGTGGTTTTGCGGAAAACAGATTACAATATTAGCGAGGTTGTAAGGGGCTTTATTACACATGTTTACAAACGATTCAGGAAGTTTGGAGAGTATAAATGGAATTACAGAAATTATTACAGGATGAAATCCGGGAAGGGCTGTACCGTATCACGATCAGCGGCCCAAGAGGGGACAGTGAAGTGTCCAAAGTGAGAATACGCCCGGTTGAAATAAAAGGAAAACTGCTCTTTCAGTGCCAGGAGACCGTCGGCACGAAGGAGTTTCATAAAAATATGACAAAAGACGATGTGATCACCCGGATCAGCGACTGGATGAACGGAACCTTCAAGCAGATGCAGCTTGAATCCGACACCTGCACAGCATCCGTTCTGGTCAGCAAAAAGGGAACGATGACGATCAAAAAGAAACCGCATATGAAAGGAACCGGCAAACCCGTCAATCTGGCGCACAACCGGAAGAAACGGTATATTCTGGAAGAAGGAATCCCGGTTCCTTTTTTACAGGATCTCGGTGTTATGACAAAAGAAGGCAAAATCGTGCGGACCCGCTACGACAAGTTCCGCCAGATCAACCGCTTTCTGGAGTTCATCGAAGATATCCTGCCGCAGCTCCCATCGGACCGCGAGATCACGATTCTCGATTTCGGCTGCGGAAAATCGTATCTGACGTTTGCGATGTATTATTACTTCCGCGAACTGAAAAAACTGGATGTCAATATCATCGGACTTGACTTGAAAGAGGATGTCATCGCAATCTGCAACGGACTGGCGGAGAAATACGGCTATGAAAAGCTGCATTTCTATCAGGGTGACATCGCTTCTTATACCGGCCGCGACGAGGTCGATATGGTGGTGACGCTGCACGCGTGCGACACGGCGACTGACTATGCGCTGGAAAAGGCCGTCAAATGGAATGCAAAAGTTATTCTTTCCGTTCCGTGCTGCCAGCATGAGCTGAACCGCCAGATTGCAAACAAAGAACTGTATCCGATCATGGATTACGGCATCTTAAAAGAGCGCATGGCGGCGCTTCTGACCGACGGAATCCGGGCAAAGCTTCTGGAGAATGCAGGCTATGAGACACAGATTCTTGAGTTCATCGACATGGAGCACACGCCGAAGAACCTTCTGATCCGCGCGGTAAAACGCCAGGAAGCTCGAAAAAACTGCCGGAAGAACTGAAAGTGTGCATGGAAGCGTACCATGTGAAGCCGACACTGGCAGACCTCCTCACAGAAAAGGAGGAGCCGTGATGAATAAAAGAGCAGCAAGGATTCTGATCCTTTTTCTTGTTTTTGCCGCATCAGTCGGTGTGTTCACACACCTGATGAGCCACGAGACGACGGAGAATGCGACCGATCTGGACGCAGCGAGTCTTCCGGTGCTGTACATGAAGACCGCGGACACGACAGTGAACCGCATGTACGGATACCGCCAGGAGATGAACGGCGTAACGACAAGAGAAAACCTGACACCGCTGCCGATGGACCGTTCGCTTACGCTTGAAATTGATGCGAAGGGACAGAAAATTATAAACGTGACCTATACGGTGGAAAGCACAGACGGCGGAGCGCTGATTGAAAACTCGGTGCTGAAATCGTTTGACGAGGACGGAAGCTATCTGAAAGCAGACTTCCAGTTAGAGACCGCGATTCTGATGAATCAGGAATATACGCTGAAGCTCGAGGTTGCCTACGGAAACGGCCAGTCTGCCTGGTATTACACCCGCATTGTACAGCGCAACGGCGTGGAGGTCGGCGATTATCTGGCCTACACGCAGATGTTTGCGCAGACATGCCTGGATAAAACGCAGGCGGAAGCGCTCGTTCCGCAGCTTGAGCCGGATGAGACGGGGGATAATTCTTCGTTCCTCAATGTCAACATTCATTCCAGCCTCGACCAGATTTCCTGGGGAAGCCTCGCACCGACGATCGTACAGCAGCCGGTGCAGCAGATCAAAGAAGCGAATGAGACGACGACCAGCATCAAACAGGAGTACATGATCAGTGCGCAGGATGAGAACGGACAGACGGAGTATTATACCGTAAGCGAGTTCTACCGGATGCGAGAGTCCGACGGAGAGATTATTCTGCTGGACTTCGAGCGGAGCGCACAGCAGATCTTTGATCCGGAGCTTGGTGTTCTGACGAAATCCGGCATTAACCTCGGTGTGACCGGCGAGGATACCAAGTATGTGACGAATACGGCAGGTGATATTGTCGCATTTGTAGTAAACGGTGATCTCTGGTGCTACAACCGCAGCGCCAACAAGACGATCCGCGTTTTCAGCTTCCGTGAGAACGGCAGCATGGATGACCGGGAACAGCACGGAGAGCATGATGTCAACATTGTACGTGTGGATGATGCGGGCGATGTGACGTTTGTTGTTTATGGCTATATGAACCGCGGAAACCACGAGGGTGAAGTGGGAGCAGCCGTTTACTATTATCGCGCCGAGCGGAATGTGGCAACCGAGGAGATTTTCGTTCCGGCGGATATTTCCTACGAGATGCTGAAAAAACAGCTCGACCGCCTCTCCTACGTCAACAAGCAGAGAGAGATGTATCTCTATCTGAATGAGAACCTGTGTAAGGTAGATATTGAAACCGGCACGACGACGGTGATCCGGGAAAGTATCCCGGAGGACTGCTTTGTAGTATCGGAAAGCCAGGAGAGCATCGCGTGGATGGATGCGGACAATGCAAGCAGTGCGATGAACATCACCGTGATGAATCTGGAGAGCGGGGAAACGCAGCGCTTTGCGGCGGATGACGGACAGAAGATCCGGCACTTGGCTTTATCAATGAAGACTTTGTCTATGGTATGGCAAACGACAGCGATATTTTAAAAGATATTTCCGGCAATGAAGTTTTCGCTATGCATACGGTGCGGATTGTCAGCATCGACGGAAACGTGAAAAAAGAGTATCACCAGGACGGCTATTATGTGACAGGTGTGTCGATTTCGGACGGCCTTCTGGAGCTGGACCGCGTGGTACGCCAGGAAAACGGCTATGCGGATGCGCCGGAGGATCACATCATGAACGGCGAGCAGCAGAGCCAGGAACTGGTGACGGGCCGCCTGGCAACGGTGGACGACAGAAGAGAGCAGCAGTTCCTTCTGGAATTCTCGACGAGCGGCAAAACACAGTCGCTTCTGACACTGACACCGAAATATATCTATTCAACCTTACGGACCGATCTTACGATGTCGTACGACACGGGCAGCGCAGATCTTTACTATGTATATGGAAAAGGAAAACTGATCGCCATTTTAAGCTCCCCGGCCGAGGCCGTACAGCTTGCCGATGAGAATGTCGGCGTTGTGCTGAACAGCAGCCAGTCCTATGTGTGGGAGCGCGGAAACCGCCAGCAGGGCATGCGCCTCGACGAGACAACGATGCCGTCGGGATTCCAGAGTGCATCTCTGGACGAAAACGTGCTGAAGGAGTCACTCGGTGATGATTACGAACTGCTGAACCTGACGGGCTGCACAAGAGAAGAAATTCTCTACATGATCAGCAGCGGCTACGGCGTTGTTGTAAAGACCGGCGCGAACGAGAGTCTGCTTCTGACCGGATACGATATTTTTGGAAATTCCTGGCTGTATAACCCGGCAACGGGCGAGACAACTGCACTTTCTGACGATGACAGCGATGCATTGTTCGCACAGAACGGCAATGTCTTCATCAGTTATATTAAAAAAGTAAAGATCGAGTGATTTGCGGGGTTTTCTAATGACGCAAAAAGTGCTAGAATAAAGAAAGCACTATGAATATTTAGGGAGAAAAAAGACAATGAAACTTACAACCATCCGAGAGATTTATAAAAACCGGGAAGTATACCTGGACAAAGAAGTAACCGTAGGCGGCTGGGTGCGCAGCGTACGTGATTCCAAAACCTTTGGTTTCATCGTTCTGCACGACGGAAGCTATTTCGAAACCCTGCAGATCGTATACCACGATGAGATGGAAAACTTCGCTGAGATTTCCAAAATGAACGTCGCGCAGCCATCATCGTAAAAGGTACCTCGTTGCTACCCCGCAGGCAAAACAGCCGTTTGAGATTCAGGCGGCAGAAGTTACCGTAGAGGGCGTTTCCGCACCGGATTACCCGCTGCAGAAAAAACGCCACTCCATGGAATACCTTCGTACCATTTCCCATCTGCGTCCGAGAACCAACACCTTCCAGGCAGTATTCCGTGTTCGTTCCCTCTGCGCCTATGCGATCCATCAGTTCTTCCAGGAGAGAGACTTCGTTTATGTCAACACCCCGCTGATCACCGGAAGCGACTGCGAGGGAGCCGGCGAGATGTTCCAGGTAACCACCATGGATCTTGACAATATTCCGAAAACCGAGGACGGCGCTGTTGATTTCACACAGGACTTCTTCGGAAAGAAGACAAGCCTTACCGTAAGCGGACAGTTAAACGGCGAGACCTTTGCACAGGCATTCCGCAATATCTACACCTTCGGACCGACTTTCCGTGCAGAGAATTCCAACACCACCCGCCATGCAGCAGAGTTCTGGATGATCGAGCCGGAAATCGCTTTCGCTGATCTGGAGGACGATATGGAGCTTGCTGAGGCAATGCTGAAATATGTCATCCGCTACGTTATGGAGCATGCACCGGAAGAAATGCAGTTCTTCAACAGTTTCGTGGACAAGGGACTGATCGAGCGTCTGAACCATGTCGTAAATTCTGAGTTCGGCCGTGTAACCTACACCGAGGCTATCGAGCTTCTGGAGAAAAACAACGACAAATTCGATTACAAAGTATACTGGGGATGCGATCTGCAGACCGAGCATGAGCGTTATCTGACCGAGCAGATCTTCAAGAGACCGGTTTTCGTTACCGATTATCCGAAGGAGATCAAAGCGTTCTACATGAAGCTGAACGATGACAACAAGACCGTTGCCGCTATGGACTGTCTGGTTCCTGGCATCGGAGAGATCATCGGCGGAAGCAGCGTGAGGACGACTACGAGAAACTGCTTGGCCGTATGAAAGAGCTGGGACTTGCTGAGGAAGATTACGGATTCTATCTGGACCTCAGAAAATATGGTTCTACCCACCATGCAGGATTCGGACTGGGATTTGAAAGATGCGTCATGTATCTGACCGGAATGGGCAATATCCGCGACGTCATCCCGTTCCCGAGAACAGTAAACAACTGCGAGCTGTAATTACGAAAAGTGATATAGAAACTTAAAAAATACGGATGCCGGGTGCAGTGGAATCCAATGTGGATTTGGTGCACCTGACGTCCGTATTGTAGTAATAGAGAAAATGAATCCAGAAAGGGGTATGCGCCTATGCGGTTTATTCATATTGCGGATGTGCATCTCGGCATGCAGCCGGATGCGGGATTTCCCTGGAGCGAGGAGCGCGGGGAGGCCATCTGGGAGAGCTTCCGGCGGATCATCCGCCTGGCCGGTCGGGAAAAGACGGACTTTCTGCTGATCGCGGGAGATCTGTTTCAGTGCCAGCCGCTTCTGCGGGAACTGAAAGAGGTTAATGATCTCTTTGCTTCCATCCCGGAGACGATCGTCGTGCTGATTGCCGGAAACCACGATTATGTGAAGCGGGAGAGCTTTTACCGCGGTTTCGACTGGGCAGACAACGTGGTAATGCTCCTGTCGCCGGAGCCGGAGTGTGTTGAAGTCCCGGAGAAGAAGACGGCGGTGTACGGATGCAGTTACGACAAAAAAGAGATTCTGGAAAACCGGCTGGACGGCGTGCGGCCGGAGGGAAAAATGAAATATCATCTGCTGCTCGCGCACGGCGGCGATGCCCGCCACATGCCGTGGAATCCGGGCCGCATGGCGCAGGCTGGGTTTGATTATATTGCGTGCGGGCACATTCATAAGCCGGGGATTCTTATTCCCGACAAAATGGCATACGCAGGCGCACTCGAACCGACGGATGAGACGCAGTTGGGGCCGCACGGCTACATCCGCGGAACAGTGGACGAGCACGGCACGCGGATTCAGTTTGTGCCGTTTGCCAGATATGAGTACGAAGATCTGGTGTTGAACGTGACGGAGGATCTGACACAGTATGCGCTGGAGACGAAGCTGAAACAGGAGCTGGCGCTGCGGGAGGATGGGAAGATCCGAAAAATCATCCGCCTGAAACTTGTGGGACACCGTGCCGCCGAGCTGGAATTTTCTCCGAAACGGCTGCTGGACTGCGGCAGAGTCATCTCCGTGGAGGATAAAACACGTCCGGCATACGATCTGGAACAGCTGAAGAAAACGTATGGCGCTAGTCTGATCAGCGCTATATTGAAGCATTTGAAACAAAGACGGATGCGCAGTCACAGAAGGCGCTCGACTATGGTCTCGAGGCGCTGCTGGCGGCACGCAGGAACGGCTGAAAAAAGATTGCGGGAGGCATAGAAGATGAAAATAGAAAAACTGGAAATCCGCAATTTTGGAAAAATGCAGAACCGCACACTGGAATTTTCCGATGGGATTCAGCTCATCAGCGGGGAAAATGAGAGCGGAAAATCGACCGTCCATACTTTCATCCGCAGCATGCTGTTCGGCATGACACGCGGCCGGGGGCGGGCGGCAAAAAATGATGTCTACAGTCGTTATGAGCCATGGGAAAATCCGGCATACTATGCGGGAGAGATGGTGCTTGAAAGCGGCGGCAAACGGTTCCGCCTGACACGGAATTTCGGGCGGCAGAACGCCAATGCAAAGCTGGTGTGCCTGACGGACGGCGAGGTGCTCTCCGTGGTGGACGGCGATCTTTCCATGCTGCTCGGCGGTGTCAGTGAGATTGTGTATGATAATACGGCTTCGATCGGGCAGTTAAAAGGCAGAACCGAGGAAGGGCTTGCGGATGAGCTGCGGAACTATATGGCAAATTACCAGGGGAGCAGCGATGGAGAGCTCGATGTGGCGGCGGCGCTGGATCTGCTGAAGCAGAAGAGAAAGCGCCTGGAGCAGGAACAGAAAAAGATGCTGGCGGGACTGGAAAAACGGAAGGAAGAACTTGAGACGAAAATTTCCGTTTTTACGGAGGAGTGCCGTCAGAGCGAGGAGAATCTGCAGCAGGCGAAAGAGCAGATGAAGCGGGATATTTATCAGAAGGATGTGCCGATCGAACGGGTGCGGAAGATGAAAAAAGAATCTCGGAAGAGCCGCAAATGGGGTGCCGCGTGCGTGGCGCTGGCTGGATTTCTCTTGTTCTTATGCATTCTGCAGTTCTTCCATATTGATTCGCTGCTGACGAGAACGGGACTCGGGCTTGCGATTGCGGCGCTCTTGTATCTGGCGTACAGTCTGTTCCGTCACCGGAAAACGGAGGTCGAGCAGGTCGTGACGGAGCCGGAGGAGCAGGCGATCCGCCGCCAGCAGTGGAATGTGGACCGCCTGAAGCAGGAGCTGGGGCAGAAACAGACGGTGCTGTCGAACTTGCAGAGTGAATACGAAGAGCTCTGCATTTCCATGACGGAAAAAGATCATCTGCAGGAAGAACTCGATGCGCTTTCCCTGGCGGGGGAGACGATCCAGAGTCTTTCCGTACAGATGCAGAGCCGGATCGGCGACCGCTTAAAACAGCAGATGTCAAAAACGCTGTCATCGCTGACGAATGGCCGCTATCTGCAGGTGAATATGGATGAGAATCTGCGGATCGGCCTTCACACCGCAGACGAATATGTGCCGCTTGAACAGGTCAGCCGCGGCACGATCGAGCAGGCGTACTTTGCGCTCCGCATGGCGGCGATGGATGTGCTCTGCGGCGAGGAGGAGCTGCCGGTGATTCTCGATGAATCGTTTGCGTTTTACGATGAAAACCGGCTGAAAGAAACTTTGAAATGGCTGGCGGAAAACCGGACGCAGGTGCTGCTCTTTACGTGTCAGAAGCGGGAGGAGGAAGCACTCTCGGAGATGGGAATTCCGTACCGGAAAATTGTGCTTTAAGTAATGCGGCTCGCAGAGAATCGGTGAGTTGTGGTTTGGAAATAAAGGAGAATAGAAGTTATGCTGACAATAGGATGTCATTTATCATCGTCCAAAGGATATCTTGCCATGGGAAAAGAGGCGGTGTCCATCGGGGCGAATACCTTTCAGTTTTTTACAAGAAACCCGAGAGGAAGCAAGGCGAAAGCCATCGACGAGGCGGATGTCGCAGCGTTTCTTTCTTACAGTAAGGAGCATGGAATCGAGCGCATTTTGGCACATGCGCCGTACACGCTGAATCCGTGCTCGAAGGATGCGCACACGAGAGAGTTTGCATGGATGACGATGGCGGATGATCTGAAACGGATGGAGTATACGCCGGGAAACTGCTACAATTTCCACCCGGGCAGTCATACCGGACAGGGGGCGGAAGAGGGAATCCGTCTGATTTCGGAGATGCTGAATGAAATTTTAAAACCGGAGCAGACGACCACGGTGCTGCTTGAGACGATGGCAGGAAAAGGAACCGAAGTCGGCCGCTCGTTTGAGGAGCTGGCGGCGATTCTGGAGCGCGTGGAATTAAAAGACCACATGGGTGTCTGCCTAGATACGTGCCATGTGTACGATGCGGGATACGATATTGTGGATCACCTCGATGATGTGCTTGAGAGGTTCGACCGCGTGGTAGGACTTTCGAAGCTGAAAGCGGTTCATCTGAACGACAGCAAGAATCCGTTTGAGAGCCATAAGGACCGCCATGAGAAGATCGGCGAGGGATCGCTGGGACTTGCGGCATTTGAGCGGATTGTGACACATCCGGCGCTGGCGGGACTGCCGTTCTATCTGGAAACACCGAATGAGCTGGACGGATATGCAAAAGAGATCGCGCTGCTGCGCGGGTTTGCGAAATAGAGGAAGAAGGTAAGAGAAAGTGGAAAACACGAGAGAGAAGAATAAAAGAGCTGACGGAAGAAAAAAGACGTATTTCGACAGGGAAAATAAAAAGAAAGCCGTTCGTATCGAGAAAACAAAGAGCGTGGCACCGGAAAAAGGAAAGCAGAAAAAGAGTTCATCATCGTCGAAATGTCCTTATCAGAAAAAATGCGGCGGATGCACATATCTGAACCTCTCCTACGAAGAGCAGCTCGCGAAAAAAGAGCAGTTCCTGAAGAAGACTCTGAAGGGCATCGTCCCGGTCAAAGGCATGGTTGGCATGGAAAATCCTTATCATTACCGGAATAAAGTCAATTCCGCCTTTGCACGCAAAAAAGACGGAACGATCATATCCGGCATTTATGAAAAGGGCACACACAAAGTGGTTCCGGTCGATGAGTGCCTGCTCGAGGATCAGCGTGCCGATGCCATCATCCGCGATATCCGCAGTCTGCTGAAGAGCTTCAAATCATGATCTACAACGAGGACAGCGGCTACGGCCTCCTGCGCCACGTCATGGTGCGCACCGGCTTTGCTTCCGGCGAGATCATGGTCGTCCTCGTCTGCGTATCACCAGTCTTCCCGTCAAAAAACAACTTCGTAAAGGCCCTGCGCAAACTCCACCCGGAGATCACCACGATCGTACTGAACGTCAACGACCGCACCGACAGCATGGTACTCGGAAAACGCGACATTGTCCTCTTCGGACGCGGTTACATCGAGGATGAACTCTGCGGCTGCACCTTCCGCATCTCCCCGCAGTCCTTCTACCAGGTCAACCCGGTTCAGACGAAAAACCTGTACGAAAAAGCCATCTCCCTGGCCGGCCTCACCGGAAACGAACGCGTCCTGGACGCCTACTGCGGAATCGGAACCATCGGCCTCATCGCATCCCGCGATGCCAGAGAAGTCATCAGCGTCGAACTGAACCCGGACGCCGTCCGCGATGCCGTAACAAACGCCAAACGAAACCAAATCAAAAACGTCTCCTTCTACCAGAACGACGCCGGCGCCTTCATGGTCTCCATGGCCGAAAAAGGCGAAAAAGCCGATGTCGTCTTCATGGACCGCCAAGAGCCGGCAGTGATGAAGCCTTTCTGTCCTCTGTCGTAACCCTTTCACCGAAAAAAGTGGTCTACGTCTCCTGCAATCCGGAGACATTGGCGAGAGACCTGCGGTATCTGACGAAACACGGATATAAGGCAGAAGAGGCATGGGGGTATGATATGTTCGCGTGGTCGGAGCATGTGGAGACGGTAGTCTTGATGTCAAAACAAAGAAATAAGGACCAGCTTCCAGGTCGAGACGGTGAAATCCGGCAACTCAACTCCCTGCGAGTGTATGGCCAATCAGAGGTCAGAGCGGATGGATTGTGTAGGAGTTGAGCGTTCTTCACTGTCTCAACTGTCGAGACAGTAGCAGAGAGCAGCAATGTAAAAGTGCCTTACATTATTTGGATGCTGAGAAGACAGAAATTTCGTGAAACAGACGAAGAGGCTTGTCTGAAAAAAGAAGGAATGAAAAAACAGGAGAGGAAAAAAGAAACATGGCAGTAAATAAAAATGGAATCGTAGTATTAGGAGCAGTTTTTGTGGATATCAAAGGTTTTCCAGAGGACATCTACGTCCCGGACGGCAGAAACGCCGGCCATGTCGAATACATCCACGGCGGTGTGAGCCGAAACGTGGTGGAGGATATCGCAAACCTGGAACTGCGCCCGACCTTCCTTGGAATCGCGGATAATACCGCACTCGGCGAGGATGTTGTGCGCAAACTGCAGCGCCACAAAGTCAATACCGAATACATGAAAGAAATCCCGAACGGCATGGGAACATGGCTTGCTGTCTTCGATCACAACGGTGACCTGGCGGGCTCCATTTCCCAGCGCCCGAACCTGATGCCGATTCTCGATATTCTGGAAGAAAACGGAGATGAAATTATCGAAAACTGCGATTCCATTGTGGCAGAGATCGATATGGACAAAGAGATCATCAAAAAGCTGGTACAGCTCTGTGAAAAATACGATAAAAAACTGTACGGCGTTGTCAGCAACATGAACATCGCAGTCAGCAGAAGAGATCTTCTGCAGAAATTTGACTGCCTGATCTGCAACCAGCTCGAGGCAGGCGTTCTCTTCTCCGATGATTACAGCGAAAAAACACCGGCCGAGATGGAAAAGATTCTCGCCGAGCGTCTGAAAGCGGCAAATGTTCCGGCCATGGTCGTAACAATGGGCGGCGACGGAGCGGTTTATGCGGAAGCAGACGGAGAGAGCGGCTTCTGCCCGGCGCAGAAAGTACAGGTAAAAGATACAACAGGAGCCGGTGATGCGTTCTGCGCAGGTGTTTCCGCCGGTCTGACCTATGGAAAAACGATTGGCAAGGCAGTTGAAATCGGTACGCGTCTTGCTGCATCCGTCATCACATCGTCGGAAAATGTCTGCCCGCGCTTCCGCCCGGAAGAGTTCGGCATCGAGGCATAGAAGGGGGCAGAAATGAAGTTACTGTACGGAACCGGCAACCCGGCAAAACTCGACGCGATGCGTCACCGCCTTGCCGGTCTTGGAATTGAGCTGATCGGGCTGAAAGATCTTGGCGGTGTTAAGCAGCCAGAGATTATCGAGGATGGAAAAACGCCGCTGGAAAATGCCAGGAAAAAGGTGGAGGCGTATTTCAACGCGCTTCATATGCCGGTGTTCTCCTGTGATTCCGGTCTGTATTTTGACAACGTGGCAGAGGACGACCAGCCCGGCGTCCATGTGCGGACCGTGAACGGAAAGTATCTGTCCGATGAAGAAATGACCGTGCATTACGCCGCCCTTGCAGAAAAGTACGGCGGCCTGACGGGACGCTACAAAAACGCAGTTTCGCTGATTCTTGATGCGGACCACCGCTATGACGCGATGGACCCGTCAATGGAGAGCGCTCCTTTCCGCATGGTCAGCACACCCCATCCGATGAGCAAAAAAGGCTTTCCGCTCGACCGTCTGTCGATCGATCTGCGGACCGGAAAATATTATTACGATCTGAATGAGCAAGAAGCCGCGCTCGATCAGCTTGCCGTGGAAGACGGTTTTCTGCAGTTTTTTGAGCGGGCAATGGAGGAATACCATAAAATGGAACGATATGAACTTCGAACCATCCGCCAGGACGAAATGGAACAGGGCGTTGCCATTGAGCTGGCGTGCTTTCCGCCGAATGAGGCGTGCTCCGAAAAGAGCATGCGCGAGCGGGTGCAGTACGCGCCGGAGCTGTTTCTGGCGGCAGTAGACAAAGAAACCGGAAAAATCGCCGGAACGCTGAACGGACTTGCAACAAACGAGACAAAATTCCGTGATGCCTTTTTCGATGAAATCAGTCTGTACGACCCGAAGGGAGAAAACGTCATGCTGCTGGGTCTCAGTGTCCTGCCGGAATACCGCGGCCAGGGAATCGCCCGCGCGCTGATGGAAGAGTACAGCCGCCGGGAACAGAAAAACGGAAGAAAACAGCTCATTCTGACCTGCCTGCAGGATAAGGTGGAGATGTACAAAAAGATGAATTTCCGCGACGAGGGAATCTCCGCATCCACCTGGGGCGGCGAGGAATGGCATGATATGACGAGAAAATTAAACGATTAAGAAAATTTGCAGAGAAAATCTCTTGTGTTAAAGTTTGCTGTAAGCGTTATAATAAAGAAAATCAAGCAAAACAGGAGGAACAACCATGAGCAGAGTAAATTTTGGAGCAAAACCAAACATGTATCCACTTCCGGTTCTGATTATTGCAACATATGACAAAGATGGCAACCCGGATGCATGAATGCTGCATGGGGTGTAGTCACAGATTTCAATGAGATCTCCATCAGCATGGGCGACCACAAGACAACAGACAACCTTGCCGCAACCGGTGCCTTCACCGTCAGCATGGCAACCGAGGATACTGTTGTTGGCTGCGATTACGTCGGCATCGAGTCCGGCAGAAAAGTTCCGGATAAATTTGCACGCGCCGGTTTCCATGCAACGAAGAGCGAATTCGTCAACGCGCCGCTGATCGACGAGCTTCCGATGGCACTGGAGTGCAAAGTGAAAAGCTTTGACAACGGCATTCTGGTCGGCGAGATCGTGAACGTCTGCGCAGACGAGAGCGTTCTGACCGACGGAAAGATCGACCCGAAAAAACTGAAACCAATCGCCTTCGACCCGGTCAACAACACCTATCTCGCCATGGGCGACAAAGTCGGCGACGCATTCGGTTCCGGAAAAGCCCTGAAATAAACACAGATGATGACATGACAGCGAATATGTAAAAATTTTATATATTCCCCTTGACAAACCACCTCCATAGTCTTATGATATGTATAAATTTATATATATAAATATTTTACATATCAGAAACTAACGGAGGTGGTTTTTTATGTATTTTCCGGTATCAGCACTGCTGATCGAATTTATGATCCTGTCGATTGTGAATCGGGAAGATTCTTATGGATATGAAATCAGCCAGACGATCAAACTGGTTGCAGACATCAAAGAGTCGACACTGTACCCGATCCTGAAAAAACTGGAAAAGGCGGGCTACGTGACGACGTATTCCGCAGAGTACCAGGGCAGAAAACGGAAGTATTATTCGATCACAGAAGCAGGAAAAACACAGATGGCGTACCTGCAGGGCGAATGGAAGTCCTATCGTGACACCATTGACAACATCATCGAGTGGAGGAAAAAAGAATGACGAGTGGGGAATATCTGAAACAATTGGAAAAGTATCTGAGGAAGCTTCCGCAGAGCGACTATGAAGATGCGATGGAATACTTCACCGAGTATTTTGCAGATGCCGGTCCGGAAAATGAGCAGGCCGTGATCAAAGAACTCGGAACACCGAAACAGGCAGCTGCCGAGCTGATGCGGAATCTTCTGGACAAAAAAGTAGATGAACGCGAGGCAATGGAAAAGGAAGAAAAACAGAAAGAGAAGAAAAAAACGACAGGCGCCAACGTCGTCTGGATCGCGATTCTCGCCCTGTTTGCAGCCCCGATCGGAGCCCCGATTCTGATCAGCATTCTCATTGTTCTGCTCTGCGCGGCCCTCTGTGCGGCACTGCTTGATATGAGCGTCTTTCTGATTGCAGTTGTCGCGTGGCCGCCGGAATTAAGATGCTGCTGCGCGGCATTCTGGCAGTCTCGGTTTCCTTCGGCGGATTCTGCTTTATTACCGGAATGGGCGTTTTCATGCTGGGAATCAGTATTCTGTGCGCGGTGTTCGGCGTATACTTTGCAAAATGGATGGGACGGCTGTTCGTGTGGTGTACACGTAAGGTAACGAAAAAAGGAGGAAGCAGATCATGAAAAAATGGACAAAAACAGCATTACTGACAGGATGTGCCTGCTGTATTGCCGGTGCAGTGCTGATGTTCAGCGGATGGGCAAGCGGCGGAAAAGCATACGCGGAAACGTATGATCTGAATGCGATGAGCGGTTCTGCGAAGAAGGAAGACGGCATTTCCACACAGGAAAAGATAAAACTTGATGATTTTGATGAACTGCAGGCAGACCTTACGATCGGCGACCTGAACATCCTTCCGTCCGGTGACGATTCCTGTTATCTCGCCTGGCGGATTCCGTCGAAAAAAGGAGAGACTGCAGTGGAATATCGCGTGCGGGACGGTGTTCTGAGCATCGAAGAGACAAGCGCAGTGTCCGATACGATTTACATTAATATTGACTTTACGGAAGAAATCTTAAGTGGCGGTAAACAGTCGGAAACAGGAGTGATTCTGTATGTACCGGAAAAGAAGGTACTGAAAAAAATAGAGGTAACGATGGGATTCGGTGATGTGCAGATGAATGGCATCCAGGCGGAAAGCGGAAGACTGCAAAATGCGGATGGAGATATCACACTTTTCGGATGTGACATGCAGAATATCAAATGCAAAGCAGATTACGGTGATGTAGAACTGAAGAGCGGAACGTGGGAAAATGGGTCGATCACGCTGGAGGATGGCGATGCGAAAATCCAAAATACGAAGCTTTCCGGAGACGTGTCGGTGGAAAACTCCTACGGCGATATTGAACTTGAACTGGGTAAAAAAGATCTGGAACGGCTGGAAATTACGGCAAAGACAGATTTTGGGGAGATCGATGTACCGGATACCATGGAGAATCTGATGCAGAAAGAGGAGGACGAGCAGAGCTTTTCTTATGTACCGGATCAGCCAGCGGGCAGAATCACACTGATGACAAAGGATGGTGATATCTCGTTGGAAAACGATTAAGCGTTTCTGAATGTTCAGGGACATATGAAATTCCAGAAAAATCGCAAAGCATGCCCGCATGAATGAGCGTTTTTGGAAAATAAGACAAAAGTGACAAAAACACAGGAGGCTGTTTGGATGGTTTCACCAGAAAAAGGGAAATGATCCAAACAGTCGCTTGTTTTTTGTACTTAAATTTTCAGCTTTTAACTTGATTTGTAGATTGCGGTGCTTTAAAATAAAAGTAATCAAGCATTGTGGAACGGGCTCCACAGACTGGCAGCGGGGGAAAAGCCGGAACGAGTCAGAGAAAACAGCCCAGTGTCAGAATAGGAGTTAGGAGAAACTATGGCAAGTATTAGAGATGTCGCGATCAAAGCGGGAGTAGGAATCGGAACGGTATCCCGTGCACTCAATGGGAGCGGGTATATTTCCGATGAAACAAAACAGAAGATCATGCAGGCAGTGGAGGAACTGAACTATAAACCAAATGAGCTTGCCCAGAACCTGTTCCGCAACAAGTCCGGTTTTATCGGAATTGTTGTTAAGAATCTTTCACATCCGTTTATGGCATCTCTGGTGAAACATGTCGAGAATAATCTGTACACCAATGGCTACAAGTGCATGCTCTGCGAGGTTGGGGACAATCCGAACCGCATCGAGGAATTTGTGGAAATGCTGCAGCGAAATGTCATGGACGGCATTATCTGCTGTGCGGATATCCCGTCTTCTGTCAGCCTGGCGGAAATTCACCGTCCGATTGTCATGATTGACCGCTACGTCACCGAAGGGATTCCGTGTATACATTCCGACCATAAGCGCGGCGGTGAGCTTGCGGCGCAGGCGCTTTTGAGCGCAGGATGTAAGAATGTGCTCTATTTTGCATCGAGTGCAACAGAGCGTGGTTGCTCCATGGATCGTTACCGACGGTTTGCGGAAGTCTGCAAACAGCATAAATGTAAAATTACAGCGATTGATGCCGGAAGCAAGATTCTGAATTTTCAGAGCGGCCCGACGATCTGGAAAAATACATCAGCCATTTTGATGGAATTGATGGACTCTTTACAGCCGATGTCACAGCGGCAGCGTGCATGAAGATGCTGCAGAAAAAAGGATTAAGATTCCGAAAAAACTGAAGGTGGTTGGCTACGACGGCTGGATTTTACCCGCTTTTTGACACCGGAGCTGACGACGGTCTGTCAGAATGTGCCGGAAATCGCAAAGCGGAGCGTGGACACAATCATCCGCATGATTGACGGAAAGAAGATTGAGGAGATGGAGCAGATTGTGGATGTGACCTTCCGAAAAGGAGAAAGTACCTGAAGATAACAAAACAGGGAATTACCGAATTTTGCATCATTTTCCGGGATTGCGATAGAACAGAAGAAGAACAGATATCAGAGACACTCGATCTGAAAAGAAAGGGTGTCTCTTTTTCATGTATAAAATAAAAATGAAATAAAACCAACTTATATACGGCAAAAGGGCAGAAAGACTGAGCAAAAGGATATGAAATCGCTGCTGAAACAGTTGCAATTGTCGAAAAAATAGTGAAAAACGGAAAAGTGGAACATATGGAACAGGAAAAGCATGGAACAGCGGAACATGTGGAACAGGAGAATGGGAGAAGAAAGAAGATAAGTGTGAATTTTATGAAAAACAGGATGCATATTGCACAAAAACACAAAATAAAAATTGTGAAAATATTGAAAATGACGAAAAAATATTGATGATTTGTTGACATTGGGCGAACTGCGTACTATGATACAGGTATGGAACAGGTTCCACAAGGCAAAGTGCCAAAACGGAAACGATGCAAATGTGGAACGAAAAGCGGTTGGTAAAGCTTTTAGAGAAATAAGGAGGGAACTATGAAGAAAAAAACGTCATCGCCGAAAACGGCAGAAAGTGGAAAATTGAAAAAAGCGCTCTCGTGCTGGCAGCTGTACATCCTGCTGATTCCTGCACTGATCTGGCTGATCGTTTTTGCTTACTATCCAATGTACGGCCTGATCATCGCCTTTAAAGATTTTAAAGGCCGCATGGGAATCATGGGAAGTCCGTGGGCAGATCCGATCTTCAAGTATTTCAAGATGTTCTTCAGTACCAGTATTGCCATGACGGCAATCAAGAACACGATCGTCATCAGTCTGGAGAGCCTGATCATCGGATTCCCGATTCCGGTTATCTTCGCACTCTTACTGAACCAGGTACAGAGAAGCGGACCGAGACGAATCATCCAGACCATCTCCTACGCACCGTACTTTATGTCAAACGTAGTTGTAGTCAGCCTGATTTCCGTACTGTTTTCCGCAAACGGTCTTGTAAACCACGCAGTTATGGGAGCCGGCGGAAAAGCAATCATGTTCACCAGCCTTCCGGAGTACTTCCGCAAACTCTTCATCGGAAGTAACATCTGGCAGACGATGGGATTCAACGCCATCATCTTCATCGCAGCACTGACCGCAATCAGCCCGGAATATTACGAAGCAGCAACGATGGATGGTGCTTCCAGATTTCAGAAGATCCTTTACATTGATTTACCTCTGATTATGCCGACCATCATCCTGATGCTGATCCTTCAGGTAGGTAACATTATGAACGTGGGATATGAGAAAGCTTATCTGATGCAGAACGGTACCAACACAACCGTCAGTGAGATCATTTCGACATACGTATACAAAGTAGGTCTCCAGACCGCACAGTACAGTTTTGCGACAGCCGTTGGCTTATTTAACTCCGTTGTAAACTTCATTATTCTGGTTATCACAAACGCAGTTGCAAAGAAGACCAGCGATATCAGTATTTTCTAAGAGTCAGGGGGCTTGAAAAATGGCAAATAATAACACTGTGAAAAAGAAAAAAGTAAAAATGAGTACGGGAGACAAGGTCTTTACCGTGATCAATACCGTCATCATGATCCTTGTCTGTATTGCAATTGTATATCCTCTGTATTACGTGCTTCTGGCATCTGTTACAGACCCGGTTGTTGTAAGCTCCGGTAAAATTCTTCTCTATCCGGAAGCGTGGTACACCAACGGATATGAAACCACACTGAAATACCAGCCGCTCTGGACCGGCTATGCAAACACCATCAAGTATACCGTAGTAGGAACGCTGATTTCCCTGGTCTGCACCATTCCGGCCGGCTATGCACTTTCCAGATACGATATGGTAGGAAGAAAACCGATTATGTTCCTGTTCACCTTCACGATGTTCTTCAGCGGCGGTATGATTCCGATGTACTTAACCGTACAGCAGCTGCACATCTACAACACAACATGGGCTATGGTCCTTCCGGTAGCAGTGTCCGCTTACAACCTGATCGTATGCCGCTCCTTCTTTGAAGTGGTATTCCGGTCGAGCTTCTCGAAGCAGCAAAAATCGACGGCTGCAGCGATTTTGGATTCTTCTTCAAAATTGCAATTCCGCTGTCGAAAACGATCATCGCAGTTATGTGTCTGTTCTATGCAACCGCAATGTGGAACCAGTTCTTCAACGCACTGATGTTCCTGCAGGATGACAGCAAGATGCCTCTTCAGGTCGTTCTTCGAAACTTGGTACTGATGAACCAGTCCAACCAGATGGGAAGTAGTGCTTCTGAGATGGTAACAAAACAGAAACTGGCTGAGCAGTTAAAATACTGTGTCGTAGTTGTTTCCGCATTCCCGCTTCTGTGCGTATATCCTTTCCTGCAGAAATACTTCGCAAAAGGTGTTACGATCGGTGCAGTCAAGGGCTGATGCAGAACAGAAAATTTATTGTTGTAGAATTCATGGATATAGCAGACATGGTTTATGTGTAGGAATACAAAAATACTAACGTATTTCACTGCCGGAAAAGGCAGCAAAATAAAGGAGGAACAATATGAAGAAAAAAATCGTATCCGTATTACTGGCAAGCCTTATGGTAACCAGCATGCTCGCAGGCTGTGGAAACAGCTCCGGCAGCTCAAGCAGCTCCGGTGCAGGAAGCACAGGAGGAGACACCACCTCTGCATCCGGTACAGAAGCAGGTGACACAGGTCTCACAGCAGAAGAGCAGGAAGCAGTAGATGAGGGAATCATCCAGCTCGACGGTACCCTTCCGATCATCAAAGATCCGGCAAAATTCGAAGAGAAATACGGAAAAATTTCCGCTCTGATCGTAAACTCTGCAGACAGAACTGTAGAAGTAGGCGACCTGGCTATGTGCCAGAAATGGTTCGAGGACACAGGAGTAGAGTTTGACTGGCAGCCGATCCCGCAGGAGAGCGCAACAGAGAAAATCAATCTGATGCTTTCTTCCGGACAGGATCTTCCGGATGTATTCTGGAACTTCGGCGATGGTAAATCCGGAAACACCGTAGTTCAGTACGCAGACCAGGATGTATTCCTTCCGACCGAAGGCCTGATCGAAGAGTATATGCCGAACCTGAAAGCATTCCTCGATGACAATGAGCAGTATCAGCTTGAGATCACCGCTCCGAACGGCCATAAATATGGATTCCCGTACGTAGAGGAAATGAAAGGTCTTGTATTAACACCTGGACCATTCGTGATCAACAAAACATGGCTGGATAAAGTAGGCAAAGAAGTGCCGACAACCGTAGACGAGTGGGTAGACTGCCTGAAAGCAATCCGCGACGGCGGCGATCTGAACGGAAACGGCGAAGACGATGAAATCCCGATGGCAACCTGGTTCGGCGCAACCGATACCTTTGGTTCCTACAACCTGTTCTATCGTTTCACAGGTGCATTCGGATGCGCTGACTCCTACTGCGGAGGAAACTCCTATGCGGATCACTTAAGAATGGTTGACGGAAAAGTTACGTTCACTGCAACAGACGAAGCATTCAAGAAAACAGCAGAATTTTTCAACATGCTGTATGAAGAAGGACTGATCTGGAACGGTTCCTTCGAGGCAGATGAAAGTATGTCATTCAAATCTTCTCTGATCAAAGAGAATGTTGCAAAGATCGGTTCCTTCGGTGTTTGGGGCGATCAGGAAATTACAAACCAGGAAGTACATGATCAGTACGTAGCAGTTCCGAGACTGCAGGGCGAAGACGGTATGACCGGTTTCGAGTGCAACTACTCTGAGCTGCAGGATTCTTCCGATACAGCAATCACAACGACCTGCAAATTCCCGCACGTTGTTGCAAGATTTGTAGATTACATGGTAGGCGATCCGGAAATCTCTGTTACATCTAACTGGGGCGCAATCGGATACAACTATGAGAAAGACGAAGACGGCGTTCTTCGTACACCGCTCGATGAAAACGGAAACTACAAACCTCTGAATCCGGAATATAAGAACTTTGGTGAGGCTCGTGTAAACTCCACAACCTGCCGTGGTTCTATGATCGTTCAGAACGAGTACTATGACACCGTTTGCGGCTACACCTTCGATGCTGTAAAACTTCTCGAGATGCAGAAAGAAAACGGTAAAGATGACATCATGGAAGAGTATGACACCATTCCGCGTGTTCTGATGACCCAGGAAGAGATTCAGCGTCTGGCACAGATTCAGCCGACCGTCTCCGATATCGTTGACCGTTACATCACTACATGGGTAACCGGCGGCGTTGATGATGCAAGCTGGGAGTCCTATAAGACAGAGCTTGAGGGCGCTGGTTTGAGCGAACTGGTTGAGATTTACCAGGGCGCAGTAGATCGAGCAGCTTCTGCAGCAAACTAAAAATCGGGCGAAAAGCGATTACGAAAAAACAGTAACGTAAACGATTTGCAATTAATGTTCTATAACTAAAGAAATTCCAAATGTGGCCATGTTGTATCCCATATAACATGGCCATATTTAAAAAGAAGATTATTTCGTTCTTATTTCTTTTTTGTTGAAGTTCCAAATGGAAAAAGATAAAATAGGAAAAGAGAGAACAGGAAAAGAGGGATCCTATGAGTAAACAGGGAAAAAGAGATTTTAGACCGAACATTCATTTTACACCGGAGAAAAACTGGAACAACGATCCGAACGGACTGATTTATATCGATGGTATCTGGCATCTGTATTATCAGCATAACCCAAATGACGTTGTATGGGGACCGATGCACTGGGGTCATGCAGTATCGAAAGACCTGATTCACTGGGAGCATCTGCCGGTCGCCCTGTACCCGGATGAGATCGGAACGATGTACTCCGGAAGTATGGCATACGATGAAAATAACACCAGCGGATTTGCGAAATACGGTGAGAAACCGATGGTGGCTGTCTACACGGCGCACAATATGGAAACGGGCCTGGAGCAGCAGTGTATTGCATACAGCCTGGATCAGGGAAAGCATTTTGAAAAATATTATGGCAACCCGGTGATCGAAAACCCGGGCACACCGGATTTCCGTGATCCACGCGTCTTCTGGAATGACAAAAAGGACTGCTGGAGCCTTGTTCTGGCATCCGGCGACCACGCAGAGTTTTACGCATCCCAGGATTTGAAAAACTGGAAGAAAACAGGCGAGTTCGGTGTCGGTGTCAATAAAGTGCCGACTGTATGGGAATGCACCGATCTGATCCGTGCTAAAACAGGAAATGAATTTGACGGATTCAAATGGATTCTGATAGTCAGCATGATACATCCGGGAACCGAAGGCCGTGCCAATATACAGTATTTCGTCGGTGATTTTGACGGAGATACCTTCCAGTGCACCGAGATCACAGACGAGCCGCTGTGGATTGATTTCGGATTCGACAACTATGCCGGCGTAACGTATGGAAACTACGACCGCCCGGTTTACCTTGGATGGGGCGTTAATCCTCTCTACGCGAACTTTGTTCCGACCGGTGAGTATTCCGGTCTGATGACACTGCCAAGAGAACTTTCGCTTTGTGAGACCGATGAGGGCTACCGCCTGAAAACAAAACCGTTCGGGATCGATGAGTACCGTGCGGGTGCCTTCCCGATCGGAAATCAGAAGCCGCTGCTGACCGAGAGCTTTGGACTTCTCGTGCAGGGCAATTTCGGAAGAATTGCACTGAAAAACAGCAGAGGTGAGGAAGTAGTCATCGAAGTGACGGTGGACAGCATCACGGTGGACCGCTCTAAGAGCGGCGACCTTAGTTACTTTGATGATGTAGATCCGAAGCTCTTCAAAAAAGAGGATCTGCTGGTATCTACAACAAAACGTTACATGCGCGGAAATGTCAACATGGAGATTATTTTTGACGTTTCCTATCTGGAGATTTATGCAGATGGTGGTCTGGAGACCGCTTCCGTATGCGTTTACCCGGATGCTCCGTATCAGGTGGTTTCCACAGACGGAGATCTGGAAGTAAAAATGTACACCATTAAAAAATAGGGGATATGTTTATTTTGGGAGGTTTTACAAAAATGATGAAAAAAAGAGATTATAGACCGAAAATCCATTTTTCGCCGGAAAAAGGCTGGATGAATGATCCGAATGGCATGGTTTATGTAGATGGCGTGTACCACTTCTTTTATCAGAAGTACCCGTATGATACCAGCTGGGGACCGATGCACTGGGGCCATGCAACATCACGCGACCTGATTCACTGGGAGCATCAGCCGATCGCACTTTATCCGGATGAACTGGGATTTATCTTTTCGGGAAGTGCTGTGTATGATACGCAGAATTCTTCTGAGTATGGTACCAATGAAAACCCGCCGATCATTGCTATTTATACCAGCCATCACAAGGACGGTTTGGAACAGCAGAGTATTGCATACAGCAATGATAAGGCCGGCATTTTGAAAAGTCATATCTGAATCCGGTCATCAAAAACCCGGGAATTTCCGATTTCCGTGACCCGAAAGCGTTCTGGAATCCGGTCAGAAGATGCTGGAGTCTTGTTCTTGCAGCGCAGGACCGTGTCTTCTTCTACGCATCCCAGGATATGAAAAACTGGGAGAAAACAGGAGAATTCGGACCGGAAGGAAATCATGTGAAGGGGGTGTGGGAATGCCCGGATCTGTTCCCGATTGAGTATAAGGGGAAAAATGTATGGGTTCTTGTTGTCAGCATGACAAAAGCCTCCGAGGACGACCACTGCAAAATGCAGTATTTCCTGGGTGATTTCGATGGAGAAAAATTCCTCTGCACCTATCCATCCGATGAGCCAAGATGGCTGGATGAAGGCTTCGACAACTATGCAGCCGTTACATTCCAGAATGCGAAAGATGTTCTGCTGATGGGATGGGGTATGAACTGGCAGTATGCAGCACAGACTCCGACAGAAGAGTACTGTGGCCAGGCAACCCTGGCGAGAAAGCTGTCCCTGACAGAAGTAGATGGTGCGCTGACCCTCGTGGCTGCTCCGGCCGGACTGGAAAAATTTCGCCACAGCAGCTATCCGATCGAGAATCATACAACGATCCGCACAGAGACCTTTGGACTGAAGGTTTCCGGAAAAGGAGATGCGAAAATTTGCCTGAAAAACTCAGTAGGACAGAAATTGAAGATTTATGTAACTGACACCAAAATCACGGTTGACCGTACCATGGCGGGCTACAAAGAATTCAGTGAGCACTTCATGACGGAAAAATATTCCATCAGCACCGCAGCGAGAAAGAAAGACGGAGCATGGAATCTGGAGCTTGTTTTTGATGTTTCTATTCTGGAACTGTTTGCTGAGGACGGCGTAGATGCTATTTCCACAGTGGTTTATCCGGAGACACCGTACGACCGTGTAAGCTGGAAGGGCGATCTTTCTGTCGAACTTTACGAAATTGATGCATAAGGGCTGCGAGAAAGGGGAAAAGCAAAATGGGATACTTTAAAGATGTGACACCGGAATCAGCTGGAATCAGCTCCAAAGGAATTTTGAATTTTCTCGACCGGATGGAAGAAAGCCAGATTGAGCTGCATAGCTTTATGGTGATCCGCCATGGACAGTGTGCAGCGAAGGGCTGGTGGAAGCCGTATGATGAAAAATTCCGTCATCCACTGTATTCGTTCAGCAAATCGTTGACAGCAACGGCGATTGGTTTTGCCGAGCAGGAGGGAATCTTATCGCTGGATGAGAAAATTGTCGATATCTTTCCGGACCTGCTGCCGGAAAATCCATCCGAAAATCTCAAAAAAATCACGCTGCATCACCTGCTGATTATGGGGTGCGGCCACGAGACGGAGATTATGGACAATTCCGAAAACTGGATTTCTACCTTTCTTCATCATCCGGTGCTCCATGAGCCGGGAACGTTTTATAAATACAATACAGCCGGAACCAACATGCTGGCTGCCGTTCTGCGGAAAAAAACGGGACAGAATGTTACAGAGTTTCTGAAATCCCGTCTGCTGGAGCCGCTTGGCATCACATCCCTTACCTGTGCATTGCTCGGAGACGGAACGGAGCTCGGTGGAGGCGGTATGAAGATGGTAACGGAGGATATGCAAAATTCACGTATTTTCTGTCCAGACAGGGTGAGTGGGAAGGAAAGCAGCTGCTTCGAAAAGACTGGTTTGAACGCGCCTGCCGCAAGCAGATTGAGACGGAGGGCGATTCGGAAGGCCACGTAAAAGACTGGGCGCAGGGCTACGGCTATCAGTGCTGGATGTGCCGTTATCCGGGCTCCTTCCGCGCAGATGGTGCGTACGGTCAGTTCGGCGTTGTGTTCCCGGATCTCGATCTGATTGTGATCCTGACAACAGCAACAGAACAGACGCAGGAGGAGCTGAGTGCACTGCAGGAGGAACTGATCCCGTATGTGAAGAAAGAGGCAGGAGAGCTGCCGCCGTCCCCGCTTGCCGGTGCGGTAAAAGAGCGTACCGCAGATCTGGTCCTGCCGCCGCGCAGAGGAACGAGAAATCCGTTTATGGAAGAGAAGGTAAGCAAGCATGTTTATGTATCTGCTCCGCTGATGGGGAACCAGCAGCTGCCGGATTCCGCAGAAATTCTGATCGGCGGAAGCGGTCTGTTTTCGCTGGAGACAAGTCCGATTCAGGAGATGCGATTCTCCTTTGGCAGCGATAAGATGTACTGGAAAGTACAGGAAGGCGGGAAAGAAAAGGAATTTGTCCTCTCCATGCGCCGGGATTTCGCCTACAGTGAAGCAGACGGCCATATTTACGCAGGATCCGCTGCATGGCGTACCGTCAACACGCTTGAGATGGAGCTTCGCCGGATGGATGGCTTAAGCGGCGGCCGCATGATCGTCAGATTCCAGGAGGAAAAGCTGCTGTTAGAGGCAGAGGATACGCTGATCAGTGTCGGCGGACTCGGCATTTCACCGCGTCAGGCGTTGACAGCTTTTGAGGTAAAAGAATCTTGAAAAGTGTGAATGGACAGGCTGTTCGGCAAATTTGCAGCTTGTCATTCTGATAAAGGTTCGATATAATAAAGAAAAGGATATTCCAGAACCGGTCATCTCGGGTGGGCTCCGGTGCATAGCGGATAACATAGTTTCGCAGTGCTCCGGACGGGAACCTGAAGGTGGCCGGTTTTCGCTGTCATAATCTGTTTGGACAGAAACAGATTATGACAGCAATGGAAAATAAAATACAAATGGGGGTTTTGTATCATGAGCGCAGAGAGCAAAACAAGAATGACAGAGGGCAGTATTTCCCGGAAGATCATCCTGTTTGCCATCCCGCTGTTTCTCGGAAATCTGTTTCAGCAGTTGTACAACACGGCAGATTCCCTGATCGTGGGAAACTTTCTTGGCAGCAACGCGCTGGCGGCAGTCAGCTCGTCGGGCAATCTGATCTTTCTGATGGTCGGATTCATCAATGGTATCGCGATGGGTGCCGGTGTCGTCATCGCGAGGTACTACGGAGCGAAAAACAGGGAAGATCTGCAGAAGGTGATTCACACGACCGTGGCTTTTGGTCTTGCGGCGGGACTTGCCCTGACTGCGATCGGTATGTATCTGGCACCGAAAATCCTGGTGCTGATGGGAACACCGTCCGATGTGCTTCCGCAGTCAGTCGAGTATTTCCGTACGTATTTCGCAGGATCGCTTGGCTTTGTCATGTATAATATTTTCGTCGGAATCCTGCAGTCCATCGGCGACAGCCGCCACCCGCTGATTTATCTGATCCTGTCGTCGTGCATCAATGTAGCACTCGACCTCTTCTTCATCGCAGGCCTCGGCATGGGTGTCGGAGCAGCGGCACTTGCAACGGTGATCTCACAGTTTACGAGTGCGATTCTCTGCCTGATCCACCTGATGCGGACGAAAGAAGAGTATCAGCTTCACATCAGCAAAATCCGGTTTGACGGCAGAGTGCTCGGCGAGATCATCCGGAACGGCGTGCCGTCGGGCTTTCAGAACTCCGTAATCTCGATTGCGAACGTTTTTGTGCAGACCAACATCAACGCCTTCGGAAAGATGGCGATGGCAGGCTGCGGTTCGTATGCAAAAATCGAGGGCTTTGCGTTCCTTCCGGTTACGTGCTTTACGATGGCGCTGACGACATTCGTCAGCCAGAACCTTGGTGCAAAGCAGTACGACCGTGCGAAAAAAGGTGCGCGGTTCGGCATCCTCTGTTCCATCATTATTGCCGAGCTGATCGGAGCTGTGATTTATACAGCAGCGCCGACCCTGATCGCGGCATTCAACAGCGATTCAGAAGTCGTTCACTATGGTGTGATGCAGGCGAGAACGATTGCACTGTTCTACTTCCTGCTGGCATTTTCTCATTGTATCGCGGCCGTACTCCGCGGTTCCGGAAACGCATCGATCCCGATGATCGTCATGCTTTGTGTCTGGTGCCTGTTCCGCGTCAGCTACATCACGGTGACGGTCCGTCTGATCCCGGATATCCGCGTGATCTTCTGGGCGTACCCGCTGACCTGGAGCATCAGTTCTGCCATTTTCCTGTATCTGTTCCTGCGCGGAAAATGGGTCTACGGTTTTGAAAAAGGAGGAAAACGATGAACGCAGAATCGACGAGAGAAGCGCTCGATGTGGCATCGCTGGCAGGCGATATTCTGCTGGCGAGCGGAGCGGAAATCTTCCGTGTGGAGGAGACAATCGACCGCATTGCGCGGGCGTACGGCGTCAAATCCAGCGATGCATTTGTACTGAGCAGCGGCATTTTCCTGACAGCAGAAAGCGGAAAAAAACAGGAATTTGCCCGTGTGCGCCACATCCCGCTGTCGGCGGCGCGGCTCGATAAAGTAACGGCGGTCAACCAGCTTTCCCGCGAGATCGAGGAGGGGCTGCACACGCCGAAAGAGGCGAAAGCGTGGCTGCTCGACATCCAGCGGATGCCGGAAAAACCTAAAATGCATCAGGTCCTTGCGTCCGGTGTCGGAAGCGCCTGCTTCTGCTTTCTGTTCGGAGGCGATGTGGTGGACAGCATGGTGGCGTTTCTGTCGGGCTTTGTCCTGTACGTTTACCTGCTGTATCTGCTGCGAGGCAGAATGTCGAAGATTGCAACGAACATTTCCGGCGGCGCACTCGTCACGCTGATCGCCGTCTTTCTGTACCAGGCGGGAATCGGCCATCATCTGGACAAGATCATCATCGGTTCGATTATTCCGCTGGTGCCGGGCGTAAACTTTACGAACGCGATCCGTGATATCGCCGACCAGGACTATATCGCGGGTTCTGTGCGGATGCTCGATGCGCTGCTCGTGACGTTCTGCATCGCGCTCGGCGTCGGCCTTATTATCACAGGTTACCATCAACTGGCAGGAGGGCTGCAGCTATGAGCAGTGATACAATTCGTTTAATCGCAGAATTTTTCGCCGCCTGCGTCGGAACGATCGCGTTTGCGCTGTTGTTCCAGGTTCCGCGGAAATACTATCTGTACTGCGGCATTGCGGGCGCCTGCGGCTGGATCTGCTACAAACTGATCCTTCCGTATACGACGGAGCCGGTCTCGATCTTTTTTGCAACCGTGCTCGTCATCATTCTGTCGCGCAGCTTCGCGGTATACAAGCGCTGCCCGGTGACGGTCTTTCTGATCGCAGGAATCTTTCCGCTGGTGCCGGGAAGCGGCATCTACTGGACTGCCTTTTACGTGGTGACAAACGATCTGGAGCAGGCAGGCGCAAGAGGGTTTCTGACATTCAAAGATGCGGTGGCGATCGTGCTCGGCATTCTCCTCGTCTTCGAATTCCCGCAGAGCTGGTTCCGTAAGGTATTGACAGACAAAAGCAAATAACCTATCATTGTACTAGAGATTAGAAAAAACAAGGAGGAAAACAAATGGCATTAAATCAGTTTTCCAGAACACAGCTTCTGCTGGGTCAGGAGAGCATGGATCTTCTGGCGGATGCGACCGTTGCCGTTTTCGGTATCGGCGGCGTGGGCGGCTATACCGTGGAGGCGCTGGCAAGAAGCGGTGTCGGCCATTTTGTGCTGGTGGATGACGATAAAGTCTGCCTGACCAATATCAACCGTCAGATTATTGCGACAAGAAGCAGCGTTGGAAAATATAAAGTAGACGTGATGAAGGAGCGGATTCTTGACATCAATCCAAAAGCAGAGGTGGAAACATACAAATGCTTCTATCTGCCGGAAAATGCGGATGCTTTTGATTTCACGAAGTATTCGTACGTTGTCGATGCTGTCGATACGGTAACGGCAAAGATCGAGATCATCATGCGCGCCAAAGCGTGCAACGTGCCGGTCATCAGCTGTATGGGAGCCGGAAACAAACTGGATCCGACGAAGTTCCGTGTGGCAGATATTTACAAGACGAACATGTGCCCGCTGGCAAAGGTCATGCGGCGTGAGATGAAGAAACGCGGCGTGAAGAAACTGAAAGTTGTTTATTCTGAGGAGAAATCCATCCGCCCGCTGGAGGACATGAGCATCAGCTGCAGAACGCACTGCATCTGCCCGCCGGATGCTGCAAGAAAATGCACCGAGCGGAGAGACATTCCGGGCAGCATCGCATTTGTGCCGTCCGTAGCAGGCCTGATTCTGGCAGGAGAGGTTATCAAGGATCTTTCCGGAGTCAGGGAGAGACGGCAGTTACAGTAGGAAAAAGAATAGAAAAGGGACGAGCCCCTGAAAAAAGCAATTGCTTTTTCGGGGGCTCGTTTTGTATGTTATGTATGGAGATTTGTGGTCTGAAAAAAATTACATCACTGCAACAACATCATACTCCGTGCAGCCTTCGGTAATCGGAATCAGATTTCCTTCTACGGTAGTTCCGTTGACAGTCAGGGAAGAAACGCCCTTCTCTTTGTGCTCTGGATTCTTAAAGGTAATGTTGTACCATGCACCGCGGAAGTATCTGCGGATCTTGAACTCTTCCATATCGGACGGAATACACGGATTTAAGGTCAGTCCGTCGTAATCCGGCTGAATGCCGAGGATGTACTGGGAAACATTGACAAAAGTCCATGCGGCAGTACCGGTCAGCCAGGAGTTCTTTGCCTCACCGAAGTGAGCAGCGTCTTTTCCGGCGATCATCTGAGAGTAGACGTACGGCTCGGTGCGGTGGATCTCGCTGATGTCCTCAATATAAGCCGGGCAGATCTTGCGGTACAGGTCAAATGCGCGGTTTCCGTGGCCGACAACGGTCTCAGCGATGGAGATCCATGGGTTGTTGTGGCAGAAGATACCAGCATTTTCTTTGTATCCCGGCGGATAGGAGGAAACCTCACCAAGATTCAGGTAATACTTGGTGTAAGCCGGCTGCAGAAGAACAACGCCGTACTTGGTTTCCAGAATGTTCTGGACAGAAGTCAGGGCTTTTTCTGCCAGTCCTTCTTTGACACCGATTTCAGCAAGAACACAGAAGCCCTGCGGCTCGATGTAGATCTTACCTTCCTCACACTCATTGGAGCCGACTTTTTCGCCTGCTGCATCATAAGCACGCAGGAACATTCGCCGTCCCAGCCTGCATCAAGGACTGCCTGGTAAACTTTTTCGACTTCTTTTTCTGCGTAAACAGCTTCTTCCTCATTGCCTCTGCGGCGGCAGATGGCTGCGTACTCTTTGCCGTATTTTACGAACATAGCGGCGATGAAAATGGACTCAGCAACCGGTCCCTCGGAAGGTCCTGTCGTCTGGAACGGTCGCCCGGCTCTGCAGAGAAGCAGTTCAGGTTCAGACAGTCATTCCAGTCAGCACGGCCGATCAGCGGCAGTTTGTGCGGTCCGAGATGGGTTACGGTAAAGTCGAAGGAACGTTTCAGGTGCTCCATCAGAGGCTGTGCCTTGGTGGAATCGTTGTCGAAATCAACCTGCTCATCGAGAATGGAGAAATCTCCGGTCTCTTTGATGTAGGCGGCGCATCCGGCAATCAGCCAGAGCGGGTCATCGTTGAAGCCGCTTCCGATATCCATGTTTCCTTTCTTGGTCAGCGGCTGATACTGGTGATATGCGCTTCCGTCTTCAAACTGGGTAGCGGCAATATCGAGCAGACGCTCTCTTGCGCGGTCCGGAATCAGATGAACGAAGCCGAGCAGATCCTGACAGGAATCACGGAATCCCATACCACGGCCGGTGCCGGATTCGAAGTAGGATGCAGAACGGGACATGTTGAAAGTAACCATGCACTGATACTGGTTCCAGATATTAACCATGCGTCCCAGCTTCTCGTCTGCACAGGTAAGGGCATATTTTGCCAGCAGGCCATCCCAGTAGGAAGCAAGCTCGGCAAGTGCTGCGTCAACCTGCTCGTCGGTCTGATAGTGGGAGAGCATCTCTTTTGCCGGTTTTTTGTTGATCACGCCAGGAGCTTCCCATTTGTCATCCGCTGCATTCTCACAGTAGCCGAGAACGAAGATAAAGGAGCGGGACTCGCCTGGTTTTAAGGTAACGTCGATGTGGTGGGAACCGATCACACCCCATCCGCTGGCAACGGTGTTGCCTGCAGTGCCGCGCAGAACGGTCTCCGGGCGGTCATTTCCGCGGTAAGCGCCAAGGAAAGCGTCGCGGTCGGTATCGTATCCGTCGATCGGGCAGTTGACTGCATAAACAGCGTAATGTCTGCGGCGCTCGCGGTACTCAGTTTTGTGGTAAATCTCAGAACCCTGGATCTCAACTTCGCCGATGCTGAAGTTTCTCTGGAAGTTGGTCATATCGTCCACGGCGTTCCAGAAGCAGAACTCTACAAAAGAAGTCAGAGCCAGTGTTTTTTCTTCGGTGCCGTTGTTGGTCAGCATGAGACGGTTTACTTCGCAGGAATCTGCCAGCGGAACAAAAGCGGTCAGTTCAGCGGCAACTAAGTTTTTGGAAGAAACAAAGCGGCTGTAGCCAAGGCCATGATGGCACTCGTAGGAATCGAGCGGCGTCTGTGTCGCTGCCAGCCCGGGTTCCAGACGGTATCGCCGTCCTTGATGTAGTAGTAGCGTCCGTTCTGATCGAGCGGCGTATCGTTATAACGGTAACGGGTCAGACGCAGAAGTTTTGCGTCCTTGTAGAAGCTGTATCCGCCGCAGGTATTGGAAATCAGAGAAAAGAAGTTCTCAGATCCCAGATAGTTGATCCACGGAAGCGGAGTCTTCGGGCTTGTGATGACATACTCTTTTTTCGCATCATCAAAATGTCCAAATTGCATGTGTGATACCTCCTTCGTCGTACAATGTAATTTCATTATACAGCCGAAAAAAGAAAAAACTAGCAAGAATTTGCTAAAAAATATAAAAAACGCCGAAACCGTTTTCGTGACAGTTTCGGCGTTTGTGGATATTCACGAATTGTTCCGCGATTCTGCAAATATTCGGAATCCGCTGGCGCTACGTCCTCATGTTTGGCGGTTCAAATTCGAACGCTTTATCGTGCAAGCACGAACAGCTTTCGAACTTGGAACCCTGGAATATCAGATCTTCTCGTGATTCTTAAATTTCTTAATAACTTTCTGAATACGATCCGCCGGATCCAGCAGTCCGCTGATGGAGCGTCGTGATTCAGCTTGTCGATGATGAGAGCGATATATTTGCTCAGGTCGCAGCTGATGTAATATTCGCGGGAGAGAAGCTCCGGTGTCTGGTATACGACGTTGGTGGTCAGAACTTTTGTGAAGAGTCCTTCCTCATAAGCCTTGTCGAATTTCTCCAGTCCGCTGGTGAACAGTCCGAAGGTCGAGCACATGTAGATGTTGCGTGCCTCACGATCCTTTAAGAGTTTGGCAACTTCCAGCATACTCTCGCCGGAGGAGATCATATCGTCGATGATGATCATATCCTTACCTTTGACATCAGCACCGAGGAACTCATGGGCAACGATCGGGTTGCGTCCGTCAATGATGGTAGAGTAGTCACGGCGTTTGTAGAACATACCCATGTCAACACCGAGGTTGTTTGCCATGTAGATAGCACGGCCCATACCGCCCTCATCCGGCTGATGACCATCAGATGATCCTTGTCGAGCTTCATATCCGGTGCATTGCGCAGGATGTTTTTGATGAACTGGTAAGCCGGCTGGATGGTTTCAAATCCATGCAGCGGAATCGCGTTCTGGACACGCGGGTCGTGAGCGTCGAAGGTGATGATGTTTTCTACGCCCATAGCAGTCAGCTCCTGTAGACCAAGTGCGCAGTCGAGAGACTCTCTTCCAGATCTCTTGTGCTGGCGGCTCTCATACAGGAATGGCATAATGACATTGATTCTGCGGGCTTTTCCACCGATGGCTGCGATGACACGCTTCAGATCCTGGAAGTGGTCGTCCGGAGACATGTGGTTGGTGTAGCCGCACAGAGAATAGGTCAGGCTGTAGTTGCAGACATCGAGCAGAATGTAGATATCGTCACCGCGGACAGATTCGTTGATGATACCCTTTGCCTCGCCTGAACCGAAACGCGGAACCTGAGACTGGATAATGTAGCTGTCACGCTCATATCCTTCATAGGCAGCGACATATTTTTCCGCAAATTCATTGCCGCTCCCTTTCTCCAGCTGACCAGATAATCGTCGACCTTTTTTCCAAGTGCGGCGCTGCTGTTCAGCGGGATCAGTCCCAGTCTTCCGATTGGCAGTGTGTCAAAATGTCCTTCAGTTCCCTTACTCATGCTTTGGTTCCTCCCAAAAGTTTTTTCTGGATCCGAATATCGTTTCCAAAAAGTTTAATGATGGTGTAGTTACTTGAAATTCGTGAAAAGGTACGTTCCGAGTACGTCTCCATGAAGCGGTCAAGGGGCAGGTTCGTGGAGATGATCGTCGATTTCTTCCGCAGGATGCGTTCGTTGATGCAGAGAAAGAGCTGGGAAGAGACGAAGCTGTTGGTCAGTTCCGTACCTAAATCATCGATGATCAGAAGATCGCAGTCAAAGATATTGGCGTGAGCGTCTTTTGCTTCTTCTGAACTGGAAAAGGTGTAGCGTGCAAACAGGTCAAACAGATCAAATGCAGTAAAATAAATCACACAGAACGACTGCTCGATCAGCTCGCGGGCAATACAGTGCGAAAGAAACGTTTTTCCGACACCGGTGTCGCCGTAAAAGAAGAGATTTTCAAACGACGAGCCGAAATTGCGGACGAACGCCTGGCTTTTTTCGAGCGCGGCAGCAGCGGCCTCGCGGGAAGTGAGCGGTGTTCCGGTACTGGTCAGGCTGTCCGAGTAGTAATCCAGAGAGAACTGGCTGAAATTTTCGGCTTTCAGAAGCTCCTCCACGTTGGACTGCCGGTACAGAAGATCGACGGCAGCTTTTTTGAAGCAGGCGCATTTCTGCGTGCCGTTGATGTAGCCGGTGTCGCGGCAGAGCGGGCAGTCATACGTCAGCTCGAGATAGTCTGCCGGGTAGCCGTGCATGGAAAGGAGCGCCGCGCGTTCCTGGGAACGGTCACGGATGGCAGCATTCAGGTCGAGATCCATGGAAGCGTCTCCGTTCAGCATCGCTTTTGCTTTCCGAACCGAGAGGGATGCAATCTCGGCGTCGATTTCCGCAAGGCGCGGAATCTTTTCATAAGCAATGCGGATGTGCTCCTGCTGTTCTCTCTGGTGGCGGAGCTGCCGTTCGTTGTACATGCGCATAATCGCATCGTATTGCGGGTTTGTCAGTGCCATAGTTGTTTCGTCCTCCGGGCGTTATTTCAGAAGCTGTTCTTCTAACTTCTGGTAGTCGTATTCTCTCTGATGGAAATTGTTGAAGCGGTTACTTGAAGCAGCAGGAGCGGTTTTTCGTGCCGCATTCTGATCAGAAGCGGTTTTCTTCCTTTTCTGGTGCTCCGCATCGCGCTGTTCGACGTCTGCCATGGAGCGGACGCCTGTTCCTTCCATTTGGAGAGAATGCCTTCCGCGTACTGGAAGCTCGGCTGGCCGATCTTGGAAACGGTGCGCTGACAGGCTTCGGTGATAAGATCAATCGTAAAACCGTAGGTATTCAGCCAGCGGTCCATCATCTCGGCTTCTTTTTCCACCGGTGCGCGGTTGCGGATGCCGAATGCTTTCAAAATTGTGTAGTAATGTTTGTTGAATGTCGTGGTCTCCTGTTTGGCAGAGGCAACATCGCGGATTCCGCTTTCCTGCCAGGCGAGTCCTACCTTTTTCAGGTAGTGGATGCTGGTGCTTCCCTTCGAAACACAGTATTCCACCAGGTATTCCAGAAGATCCGCGGAAAAGTGGAGATCATCATAGAAAAACATGATGCATTCGATTTCCGTTGGCGACAGAAGATGACCGAAATACGTCTGCGCAACGTAAAGAACGTGCTGCAGTTCTTCGCGGCTGCCGGGAGCGTGTTTTTTTTCTACTGACTGTCCGGAAATACCGGAACTGGAAAGATCATCTGCCGGAGAAGAGGCAGATGGGGCAGAAACGGCCGGCTGTGGTGATGGAGCCGGGGTCTGTTCCGTCTGCGGGATTTCAACGGATACAGCAGAAACAGCCGGTGCAGCCGCAATCGGGCCGGAAATCGAGGATTCCGGTGTTGGAAGGATTCCGCTTTCTTCCTTCCGGACAAGCGGCAGAAAGGCGATTCCGGTCGGAACGCTTTCCCCAGCGGTGTAGGAGAGCGAGAGGAGTCCCTGCTTCTCCCAGTATTTCAGCGCCCGGACGATATCGTTTTCCGTGCAGGAAAAAAATCTGCCATCGATGACAGAGTGGAATCCTGCTGATGGTCTTTGACCAGCTTCAGCAGATAAAGGTACACTTTTACAAATTCTCCGTTGGCTGCGGGCATATATTGTTCCAGAAAAAGATCCGGCACAGCAGTCACACTGGCCAGGCAGTCATTGTTTAATGTCAGCATACTCAAAATTACACCATCCTGTTCTTATCGTGCGGCAGATTTTTACTTTTAGCGATCTGTTTTTTATTATACGTCTTGCCTTCTCATACACAACCAAGTATAACACAGTATTTTCGACAAGTGAATAGGTGTTTTGCGGAAAAAACATTCCGGGAAAAAGGCACGGTGGATGAAAAAGGACTGTGGACAATGTGGATAATGTGGAGAAATCCGTTTTGTGAAATATTATCATCTACCAAAAATGTTGAAAAATGGAGGAAAACAGGGAAGTATAGGACTTTCTGGTGATATCGTTATGTAAACAAAGTTATACACAGGAAATCCACATTGTGTGGATCGTAAAAATGTGTATAAAATTGTGGACAATGTGGATAACTCTGAAAACAGGCGAAAATACAGGAAAATAGCTGTGAATAAAAATGTGCGTAACTATTTGGCGAAAAGACAGATTGTGTGGATTCGGAGCAAAAAAAGACCCTGTGGAAAAAAGGAAAACTCCATTTTCCACAGGGAGCAGGTAAAGCGAAAGAATGATTTTATTTTTCGGAAGCAAGAAGCTCCTCACCGATTTTTACAACGTCTCCGGCACCCATGGTGATCAGCATGTCGCCTCGGCAAGATTTTCGTTCAGATAGTTTTCGATTTCCGCAAAGGATGGGAAATATTCGCAGGCAGTGCCGAGTTTTACAATGCGTTCCTGGATATCTTTGGAGGAGATGCCGAGCGTATCGGTTTCTCTGGCTGCGTAAATATCGGCGAGAACCACATGGTCTGCCAGGGAAAGAGCGGCAGCGAAATCATCGAGCAGCGCTTTCGTTCTGGTGTAGGTATGCGGCTGGAAGACGCACCACAGTGTTCTGTGCGCACAGTTTTCAGCGGCTTCCATCGTTGCACGGATTTCGGTTGGATGATGCGCATAATCGTCGATCACCTTTGCTCCGTGGTATGTACCTTATACTGGAAACGGCGGTCGGTTCCGCGGAAGGTGGCAAAGCCTTCGTGGATGGCGTTTTCCGGCAGCTGCAGTTCATCGGCCAGTGCAATGGCAGCCAGGGCGTGGAAACGTTGTGAAGTCCCGGAACCATCAGCGTATAGCGACCGCGCAGCTCGCCACGGCAGATGCAGTCGAAGGACGGGTGATCGAACTCATCGTAGGTGATGTTGGCAGCGGTATAATCAGCGACAGCCTGATTCTCCAGCGCGTAGGTGACAATTTTGCAGCCAAGACCTTCGGTTACGTAATCGTATTTCGGCGTATCGGCATTGATAATCAGCATGCCGTCGGTCGGGAGCAGACGGGCAAACGCACGGAAGGAGTGGCGGATGTCATCGATATCCTTGAAGAAATCGAGATGGTCTGCATCCATGTTGAGGATAATGCCGATTTTCGGGAAGAAGCTTAAGAAACTGTTGGTATACTCGCATGCCTCGGTCAGGAAGGTTTCGGAATGGCCGACACGGATATTTCCGCCGATGGACGGAAGAATACCGCCGACAGAAATAGTCGGATCGCAGTCAGCGGCCATCAGAATGTGGGAGAGCATAGAAGTTGTTGTCGTCTTTCCGTGTGTACCGGAAACGGCGATCGGTGTATCGTAGTTGCGCATGATCTGTCCGAGCAGCTCGGCACGGGTCAGCATCGGAACACCGGCAGCTTTTGCAGCGGCAAATTCCGGATTGTCCGGATGGATGGCTGCGGTATAAACAACAAGGTCGGTTCCCGGAAGAATGTTTTCTGCCTTCTGACCGTAGAAAACCTGTGCGCCAAGAGAAGTCAGGTGGCGGGTCAGGTCACTTTCTTTTGCATCGGAACCGGAAATTGTAAAGCTTTCTTTTAAAAGAATCTCGGCAAGGCCGCTCATGCTGATGCCGCCGATGCCAATAAAATGTATATGGATTGGTTTACTGAAATCTACTTCGTACATGGTATCTCCTTCAATGTGTCTTTTCACTGAAAATGGGGAAATTTTCTCAATACATATTTTTCGATTAATATAGGAAAGAACAGAACGAAATGCAGCGCCGGTTCCCCGGAATCCGGCTGGAACTGTTCTGGCTAATAGTATACACGTATTTGCCGGAAAAGTAAAAGAAAAAAAGCGGATGAATTCGAAAATGAAATAAAAAACAATGGATAAGTATTATAAACCAGATCATATGCAAAAAGAAATATTGCAAACTAAAATGAACGAAATGTAACAAAAACTGGTAAAAATAAATGAATACGCTGTCGAAAATTGTAGAAAATCATGATACGATTTTTGACACAAATAAAATACATGGTCAAAATCAATAAAATATAAGATAAAATAAAAGAAAAATTATAAAAAATGTTCACAATGAGACGGAAGTGTGATATAATTTTAATTGTAGTTATCAAAGAAGTGCGTGGATATGAAAAACCAGAACCGACAGCATGGTTGCTGTTTCGTACACAGGGAGACAGGTGCTGTTTCGCTGCGTGAGAAAGTGATTCAGGTGTAAGTAGCCCCTTCCTGCAAGGCAAAGCCTGAAGGGGGGCAGCGAAGGTTACCGTTCGCGGAAAAGCGGTGAACGGTAAGCGTAGAACCGTACATTCTTACAGTTACTGCAAATCTTTAGATACGACAAGAGGTGATTGCATGATTAAGAAAGAGATGATAGCAATGCTGCTGGCAGGCGGTCAGGGAAGCCGTCTCGGTGTGCTCACGGAGAAAGTGGCAAAACCGGCAGTAGCATTTGGCGGAAAGTATCGAATCATCGACTTCCCGCTCAGTAATTGTATCAATTCAGGAATTGATACGGTAGGCGTACTGACCCAGTATCAGCCGCTGCGGCTGAATACTCATATCGGAATCGGTATTCCGTGGGATCTCGATAAAAACGAGGGCGGCGTAACCGTTCTGCCGCCATACGAAAAAAGTACAAACAGCGAATGGTATACAGGAACTGCAAATGCAATTTACCAGAACATGGCTTATATGGAAACATACAATCCAGAATATGTTCTGATTCTTTCCGGCGACCACATTTACAAAATGGATTACGAGGTGATGCTTGACTATCACAAAGCAAACCACGCAGATGTGACCATCGCATGTATGCCGGTACCGATTGAAGAAGCAAGCCGTTTCGGTGTCATGATCACAGACGGAAACGGAAGAATTACCGAATTTGAAGAAAAACCGGAGCACCCGAGAAGCAACCTCGCTTCTATGGGCATCTATATTTTCAGCTGGAAAGCATTAAAGGAATCTCTGACAGCCCTGAAGGATCAGCCGAGCTGTGACTTCGGAAAACACATTCTGCCGTACTGCCGCGACAACGGAAAACGTCTGTTTGCGTATGAGTTCAACGGCTACTGGAAAGATGTCGGAACGCTTGGCTCATACTGGGAAGCAAATATGGAGCTGATCGATATTATTCCAGAATTCAATTTATATGAGGAGTTCTGGAAGATCTATACCAAAGGTGATATCATCCGTCCGCAGTATGTTTCCGGGGACGCTGTCATCGACCGCTGTATTATCGGCGAGGGCGCTGAAATCTACGGAGAGGTACATAATTCCGTCATCGGTGCGGATGTGCGCATTGAAAAGGGTGTTGTTGTAAGAGATTCTATTATTATGCGCCACAGCACAATCGGCGAGGGAACCCAGGTCAATAAGGCCATTATTGCAGAAAACGTACATGTCGGCAAACATGTTGTGATGGGCGTTGGCGAGGAAGCGCCGAACGTCTTAAAACCGAATATTTACGGATTCGGACTTGTGACCGTTGGAGAAAAGGCAGTCATTCCGGATGGCGTAACCATTGGAAAGAATGTCTGCATTTCCGGCGAAACTTCCCCTGAGGATTACCCGGATGGCACACTTCCGTCCGGCGGAGCAATTGTAGAAAAGGACGGTGAGTAATATGAGAGCATTGGGAATTATTCTTGCAGGCGGTAACAACAACAAAATGAGAGAGCTGTCCAATAAAAGAGCCGTTGCAGCTATGCCGGTCGCAGGCAGCTTCCGCAGCATCGATTTTGCGCTGTCAAGCATGGCAAACTCTCATATTCAGAAGGTGCTGTCCTGACACAGTACAACGCCAGATCCTTAAATGAACATTTGAGCTCTTCCAAATGGTGGGATTTCGGAAGAAAACATGGCGGTCTGTTTGTATTTTCTCCAACCGTTACATCAGATAACAGCTGGTGGTACCGTGGAACGGCAGACGCGATCAGTCAGAACCTGACATGGCTGAAAAACAGCCATGAACCGTACGTAGTCATCGCATCGGGAGATGGCGTATACAAACTGGATTTCAATAAGGTACTGGAATATCATATTGCAAAACGTGCGGATGTTACTGTGGTATGCACGGATTCCAAGGAAGCAGATACCAGCCGCTTCGGCGTCCTGAAGATGAATGAGGACTGCCGCATCGAGGAGTTCGAGGAAAAACCGATGGTTTCGAGCTCCAACGTGATCTCTACCGGTATCTATGTCATCCGCCGTCGCCAGCTGATCGAAATGATTGAGCGCAGCGCACAGGAAGACCGCTACGACTTTGTAAAGGATATTTTAATCCGTTACAAAAACCTGAAACGGATTTACGGATACAAGATCAATACCTACTGGAGCAACATTGCTACCGTAGATTCCTATTACAGAACCAACATGGATTTCCTGAAACCGGAGGTAAGAGATTACTTCTTCGGACAGTATCCGGGCATCTACTCCAAGATCGACGATCTTCCGCCGGCAAAATACAATCCTGGCTGCACAGTGAAAAATTCTCTTGTATCCAGCGGCTGTATCATCAACGGACAGGTTGAGAACTCTGTTTTGTTCAAGAAGGTATATGTTGGAAACAACTGTGTGATTAAAAATTCTATCATCTTAAATGATGTATATCTCGGAGACAACACTCACATTGAAAACTGTATTGTGGAGAGCAGGGACACCATCCGTGCAAACTCCTATCACTGTGGGGAGGACGGCATCAAAAATTGTTGTCGAAAAAAACGAAAGATACGCCATCTGATTATGGGGTGAAAGGGGCATAAAAGTTTATGAACATTACAGACGTGAGAGTACGCAAGGTAACAAAAGAAGGAAAAATGAAGGCGGTTGTGTCTATCACAATCGATGACGAATTTGTTGTACATGATATCAAGGTGATTGAAGGAGAAAAAGGACTGTTTATCGCAATGCCGAGCCGTAAGGTACGGACGGGGAGTACCGCGATATCGCACATCCGATCAACTCCGGAACCAGAGAAAAAATTCAGACCATTATCCTGAAACAGTACGAACAGGCGATGGCAGAAGCGGAAGCAGAGGAAGCTGCTGCAGAGGCCTGAGCAAAAAGGAAGAAAGAATGCCCCCGGCGAAACGGAAAGTGGTTACGTTTTCTGCCCGGGGGCGTTTTTGTCAGTAAAAACAAAGATGACGATATACAAAAGTATATCGCCATCTTTTATGAGGGGGGAGATAGTGAGTGGTTTATCAACTATCCGAGCTTTATTATAAAAGGAATATGTGAGCAAAGTGTGTCCAAATTCTAAAAGAAATGGAAAAAATATAAAGAAAAGAAGAAAAATTGTGGGAAGAGGTATGGACAGAAGAGAGAAGAGAGCGTAAAGTGAGAGAAAAATGTATCTTCGGAGTCTTTTTTTGTGCCTGTATTTGCGCGAGCTGAAAAATTCCGGGAGTACATCAGAAAAAGAGGAGGAAACAGGATGAGACAGAAGAGAATCAGCGATTACGGATATCGGATCGGACATCATGAAAACGGACCGCGAAACAAAATTACGGATGTGCCCGGTGTGCGGGTAGGCCATGCGACGGTGGAAAGTGGAAATCAGCATACCGGAGTGACGGTGATTGTGCCGGGAGAAGGCAATCCGTTTCTGAAAAAGTACCTGGCGTCTGCTATGTGCATAATGGTTTCGGGAAAACGTGCGGTCTTGTGCAGGTACAGGAGCTCGGAACTCTTGAAACGCCCATTGCCCTGACCAATACACTGAATGTCGGAAAAGTGGCGGATGCATGATTTCATGGATGATACAGCAGACCCGAAAAGAAGGGGAAGGTGTTTTTTCCATCAATCCGGTTGTCGGAGAATGTAATGATTCGAGAATCAATGAGATTTGTAACCGGGTAGTGGGGGAAAAAGAGCTGTATCATGCACTGGAGCAGGCGGATACAGACTTTGCGGAAGGTGATATCGGTGCCGGAACAGGAACTATCTGCTATGGGCTGAAAGGGGGAATCGGATCAGCATCCCGCACGCTGGTGCTTGACGGAAAAACATATACCATTGGTGTTCTGGTACAGTCAAATTTCGGGGCAACCAGAGATTTGAAAATCAGTGGAAAACCGGCAGGAGAGAAGATTCTGGAGCGGATCCGGAAGGAAGAATGTGGAAGCAGCGCCGAAGACCGGGGATCGATTATGACGGTTCTGGCAACAGATCTTCCGGTATCGGAGCGGCAGCTGTACCGGATTATCCGCCGCTGTGGAGTCGGAATCGCCAGAACAGGAGCCTATACCGGCCATGGAAGCGGTGAAATCATGATCGGATTTACAACAGCAAACCGCGTAGACACAAAGAGTACATGTGAGGTGGAAGTGTGTGCCCGGATAAAAGAAGAAAAAATCAACGAGGCATTTGAAGCAGCGGCAGAGGCTGTGGAGGAAGCGATCCTGAACTCTATGGTAACCGCAAAGGAAAAAAGAGGCCTGGACGGAGCCAGATACCGCAGCCTTGCAGAATTTCTGGAAATACCGGGATTTCTGAAATAAATTATTTTTCCAGAACCATACGCCCCAGCTCGGAAATTTCACATCCGCCTTTTGTCCGGTGCACGATGAGATAACCGGCGGAAGAAAGCTCTCCGAGTACGGTGCGCAGAGCCGCTTCGGATACAAAGGTTTCTCCGTCGGCCAGTCCGTTTTTGATTGCCAGGCGGCCTGCTTTCGGATGCGTCGATACGAAAGAAAGAACCTGATATTGAAGGTCGGTGAGGGAAACGTCAGCCATCTGGCGGGAGCGGAGGTACGTTGGCAGATCGGAAAGCTGCAGCTTATGGCTGCTGTACCGGGTAAACAGGCTGCAGGACAGATTGTACAGCTCATGAATATTTCCGGGGTACGCATATTCCTTCAGAAAGCGCAGAAGCCCTTCCGAAAAGATCCGGTCGCAGGTCATATCGGTGTTGTGGAAAAACTGAAGCAGAAAGTAATTGAGAAGATCGGGAATATCCTCCCTGCGTCTGCGGAGCGGGACTGTCTGAAGCTCTGAAGCACTTAAAAGGTGAAAAAGTTCCCGCAGGAAGGTTCCTTTTTCTACTTTTTTGTAAAGGTTATCATCCGCAATAGCAATGATCCGCACATCGAAACGGCGGGTTTCCGGTGCGGAAAAGAAGTTACCATGAACATTGGTAAGAACATTGACCAGCAGATCCTGAATGGAAAGCGGAAAACGGTCCACCTGGGAAAGAACGAGTGTGCCATGGTTGGTTTCGGCAAGAAGCCGGAGCAGGGAGGCTTCGGTCAGATCATTTCCCGGAGAATGAAGAACGGAAAACGGATAATGATGGCGGCGCGAAAAATTGTGGATCGCACGTGCGAGTGTCCTGCGCTGTGTACCGCTTTCTCCCTGGATCAGAATCGGAAAATCAAAAAGTGCAAGATGTCTGGCCTGCGCCATCAGATTCTGGACGGAATCTGCGTGGGACAGGGAAAGGGAAAAGGTACGGGAGGAAGCGAAAAAAGTGCTTTCTTCCGTTTTTTCGTCTTTCGGTACCGACATTTCCGTGGATCTGCTCTCGGGAAGAAACGCAAGAAAAACAGGCTCTGTATCCGGAAAAACCATAGAGAGAACGCTTAACGTGATCTGTGTTTTCTGATCCGAAAGGAGAATGGTCCAGTCACCGTTGCGGTCGAAAGCAGTGTCCGCGTAGGCAGGCGGAAGACATTCCGAAAAAGGCTGTCCTTCAAAGTTGGAGGAGGGAAGCGAGAAGGCATGTGCAAATTTAGCGTTCATGAACTGAATGCGGCCATCCGCACCAAACAGACAGATGCCAATGGGAAGAGAGAACAGGATAACCTGCATGAGCTGTTCGGTCTGTACATAATTTGTATAGTAAGTTTCTGAGGTCTTGACGGTGTGAAGAATCTGGTTGACATAATTGCGCGATACACGGTTTACGGTCTGCAGAGGAATGTTGAAATATTCGCAGAGCTGTAAAATAGTGGAAATATCGATGATGCGGTTGCCGATATCCAGCACATTGGGAATGCGGGAAGGAACGAGCTGCGGCTCGCCGGCGGTGATGGCAAACTGAATGTCAGACTCGGTATCCTTGCATCCGGGATAAAACGGAACAAAGTCATATTGGGTGATGCCGCATTCCTCAAGCTGGGAAATGATAGCGAGCGTGGAATATTTATCATCGTTTACCAGATAGACACGTTCGTGCGGCGGAATCTGAATGATTTTATCCAGGAACATATGGTTGAAAACACGGTCGCAGGGGAGCTGCAAAATGGAGGAGCCAAGGGTAAGCGGAAAGGTTTCCATGGCGCGGACGGTTGGAAAAAGGACGCACTGGTATCCCCGGAAGAGAGAGGGGTCTGTGGCCTGCTCTCTTAAAAGGGTATTAAAGGTGAGATATTCACCGAGCACGGAGTGAAGATAAGACTGAAATTCGGAAAGCATTCGTTTCCGGGAAGAAATGATCAATACGTTGCCAAGCTTTTGTGTTCTGTTCATAAAGGGACCTCTTTTCCTGCTAAAAAAGTGGTAATGGGTTAAAAATTAGGATAATTATATCATTTTTGACGAAAATAAACAACCTAAATGCAAAAAGACAAAAAAGAAA
>ENA-OQCN01000029-OQCN01000029.1-human-gut-metagenome-genome-assembly--contig:-NODE-29-length-54613-cov-5.691976_pt1 | contig 54613 bp, 71 predicted proteins | sample MGYA00242497_ERZ504576 | MGnify/ENA primary metagenome ERZ504576 (study PRJEB26092, sample SAMD00036296) | human gut metagenome | host: Homo sapiens | study: EMG produced TPA metagenomics assembly of...
AGTAAAAGCAAACGGATTAAAAGGCGAGATCAAAATCTACCTGAACGCAGAGCAGAGAGCCGCTTACTACACCGTAGACGGACAGGGATCTGACGATTTCAAAGTAGATCTGACCACTCTTGCTGAATAATTTTTCTGTCAGCTGATCTATCAGACAGACCAAAAGCGGCATGTCCGAAACAAAGTCTTCCGGATTTTGTTTCGGGCATGTTTTTTGCTGTCTGTTCCCAAACCTAAAAAACGACAAGGTATTTTTCTATGAAAACTGTAAACCATCTCGGAACCGACCCGATCGGAAAACTGGTTCCCCGTATTGCTTTTCCGAGCATGCTGGCACAGTTCGTGAGTGTTCTGTACAGCATTGTAGACCGTATGTACATCGGCCACATTGCCTCTGTCGGTGATCTGGCGCTCGCGGGTGTCGGCGTCTGCGGTCCCATTCTCACCATGATCGGCGCGTTCTCCTCCCTCATCGGGGTCGGCGGCGCACCGCTGCTCGGCATCCGGCTCGGAGAGAAAAATGAAAAAGAGGCATCCCGCATCCTGGCTAATGCGTTTCTGATGCTTGTTTCCCTGTCCCTCGTTCTGACAGCCGCGGCGCTTTTTTTAACCCGCCCGATGCTGATGGCATTCGGAGCCAGCACCGTTACGTATCCTTACGCCAGAGCCTATTTTATGATCTACGTTTCCGGCTCTGTGTTTGCGCTTTTATCGACCGGCCTGAACCAGTTTGTGATCTGCCAGGGCTTTGCCAGTGAGGGAATGAAATCTGTTCTGCTAGGCGCCGTCCTGAATCTGCTGCTGGACCCTGTGTTTATCTTCGTTCTGCATCTCGGCGTGCGCGGCGCAGCAATTGCAACCGTGCTCTCCCAGATCGCAAGCTGTCTGTATGTGCTGCATATTCTGTTCGGAAAGACGATTCCGATCCGCATCACCTTCGGCGGGTATTCATTTGCGATCATGAAACGCATTCTGACAGTCGGTTTTACTCCGTTTCTAATCATTGCCATCGACAATGTGATGATCATTGCGATGAACGCCGTCCTGCAGCGGTATGCACCCGCCGGACAAGGAGACAGCTTCATCACCTGTGCAACGATCGTTCAGAGCTTTATGCTGATTATTACGATACCGCTCGGCGGAATCAGCGGCGGAACGCAGTCAATCCTCGCATACAATTATGGAGCTGGAAATTCCGGGCGTATTCTTGAGGCACAGAAAACCATCATCGCACTCTGTGCCGGATTTACGACCTTGATGTTCCTCGTCTCCAATGCCGCCGGAACGCTGTTTGCGCAGCTTTTTACTTCCGATCCGCAGATCGTCTCGATGGTGGTCCGCGCGATCCATATTTCGACACTCTCAGTCATTCCGCTCGGCATTCAGTACGAGATTGTAGACGGCTTTACTGCAATGGGCTGCGTGCGCTATTCGTTTGCACTCTCCTTCTTCCGGAAATTCGTCTACTTTACCGCTCTGTTTCTTCTGCCGCGGTTCTTTGCACTGGAAAACATCTTCTACGTGGAACCTATTTCCGACCTGATCGGGCCGGTTGTCTCAATGATTGTTTACTGGACTTCGATTCAGAAGATTCTGAAACAGCGGGAAGAGGCGGTACGGCTGATGCACACAAAAAAAGCATAAAAAATCTCATATCAAAAAAGCTGTTCTTTTCCGCGGAGTTTTCAAAACTCTCACCAGAAAAGAACAGCTTTTTCTGCTTCTGTTAAAATGTCTTCGGCATCGGAACGGTTTCCTGTACTTTCAGACCGTATTTTGCTGCCAGCTGCAGTGCCTTCTGTTCCGTCTCCGGATTCCAGACGGCTTTCGGCGTATGGGCATCACAGCCGAAAACGGCGGTGTTTCCTTCTTCGCCGGCGATCTTCCAGAACTTCTCGTTCGGATACCATCTTTCTTCCATCAGACCAAGGAAATTGATCTCCAGCGGAATGTTTCTCTTTTTCACCTCACGGCAGAGTCTCCGGTATTCCCGGTCGAACACTGCTTCGTCGCCGTTGAATAAAAAGAGATCCGGGTGTGCCAGATACAGGTATTTTCCGGTATCGATGCCTGCCAGGCACTGGTCCACATACTGTTTCAGGTAGCTTCCGTCTGTTGTTCCATGGCCGCTGTAGAGAATCTTTTCGATCTCATTTCCCAGGCTGTGCTGGCCAAGCACAAAGTACTCAAACGGATAGTCCGACAAAAAATCAATCAGCTGATCCCAGAATCTCGGGAAATACTCTGTTTCGAGTCCGAGATGGATTTCAATATCCTTGTCATACTCTTTTTTCAATGCCAGCACGGTGTCTACATAGCCTTCCACCTGATCGAGCCGCATCCGCATGCCGGAATCGTAGCCGTCCGGGAACGGATAAGGCGAATGGTCGGAAAAACCGAGAATTTTAAGGCCGCCCTCAATCGCGCGCTCCACATACTCCCGCTCCGTTCCGTCCGCATGGCGGCACCGCCATGTATGGGTATGATAATTTGCAATCATGATCTGTAACCTTCTTTATTTTGTATCTTATTCTGCTGCTTCTTTGGAGATATCCGTTCCAAAATATTTTTCCGAAAGCTCTGTCAGTGTTCCTTCTTCTGCGAGCTCGCCAAGTGCTTTGTTGACTGCCTCAAGCAGCGTCTTGGTCTCATCGCCTTTTTTCATCGGAATACCGACTTTTGTGGATTCCGGATCGAGACATGCAATTTTGATCTCTGCATCCGGGTGTGCTTTCATATAATCGTAATACGTTACCTCTGCGTTCAGAGTTGCATCGATACGGCCGCTTAAGAGAAGCTCGAAAGTCTGCTCCAGATCGTCAACACCGGTAACGGCTGCGCCATATTTCTCGGCAACTTCTGCATACGTACTGGAAATGGTGTTCGCGGTGCTCTTTCCGTCGAGATCTCCATGGACTGGATTTCATCGTTAGCAGAGTTTACGATAACAGCGGTGCGGTTGTATGCGTATGGATCGGAAAAGCTGTATTTCTCAGCGCGCTCCTCTGTGATATCTACGCCGTTTACCATGATATCGTACCGGCCGGAATCGATTCCTGCAAGAAGGCCGTCCCACTCACCCTCTACAAAGGTTGCTTTCACGCCGAGTTTCTCTGCGATCTGCTGTGCCACTTCTACGTCATAGCCGACCAGGTTGTCGTCCTCATCGTGATACGTCCACGGTGCCCAGGTTCCTTCCATTGCCACAACGATCTCACCCTTGCTCTGGATCTGCTCTAAAAGATCCCCAGACGCACTTGCAGAAGATGCTGATGAAGAGGAAGAAGCACTGCTGTTATCTGCCGTGCTGTTTCCGCATCCGGTCAGTAAAAAGGATGATGTCAGGATACCTGCCAGAAATACTGCTGCCATTTTCTTTTTCATAATATTCGCCACTCCTTTTTTGTTTTGTTCTGGAAGAAGCTGCCTTTGCTTCTTCTGTTTTCTTTATTGCAAACTGTCCGGATTCCGTGCTCCGGGCAGGATTTGCCGCTTTGCGGGATACCTTACTCGTAATGCTGTTCAATATTCTGCAAAAATGTTCTCGTCCGCTCTTCCCGCGGATTTGCGAAAAATTCCTTCGACGGACCTTCCTCAACGACAACGCCGTTTTCCATAAAGACAACTTTGTTCGAAACGTTTCTTGCAAAGCCCATCTCATGCGTGACAACGAGCATTGTCATTCCCTCTTTGGCAAGCTGGCGCATAACACCAAGCACCTCGCCGGTCAGCTCCGGGTCGAGTGCTGAGGTCGGCTCATCAAAATAGATAATTTCCGGATCGGTTGCCAGTGCACGGGCGATTGCCACCCTCTGCTGCTGTCCGCCGGAAAGCTGATGCGGATAGTAGTCCGCACGGTCCAGCATGCCTACTTTTTCAAGCGCTGCACGCGCTTTTTCCTCCGCCCTGGTTTTTGGCATTTTTCTGCCGATGATCAGGCCTCGGTTACGTTATGAAGGGCTGTTTTGTTCAGGAACAGGTTATAGTTCTGAAATACAAATGCGGTTTTCTGACGGATCGCCGCGATATCTTTTTTGCTGATGTTGTGGAACGGATATTCTTTCCCGTCAAAGATCAGGCTGCCGCCGTCCGCATGCTCCAGAAAGTTGACACAGCGCAGCATCGTCGTTTTTCCCGAACCACTCGGACCGAGGATTGCAACAACATCGCCCTGTTTTACTTTTAAATCTACACCTTTTAATACTTCCAGGCTGCCGAACGCTTTCTTTAATCCTTTAATTTCCAGCATGGCTTATTCCCCTTTTTTCTGATATGTACTCAGTTTCTTCTCTCCGATTCCCTGCAGCTTCGTGAGCACAGTGGAGAACAGCAGGTAGATCAGTCCTACTTCAATATACAGTGCCAGCGGCTCATGGGTGCGCGCTACAATCCGCTGCGTTACCATAAACATCTCCGTTACGGTGATATTTGCGGCAAGGGAAGTATCCTTTACCATGGCGATCAGAGAGTTGGAAAGCGGCGGGAAAGCGGTGCGCATCGCCTGCGGAAGGATAATTCTCCGCATGATCTGCAGATACGACATGCCGACACAGTAGCCGGCTTCGAGCTGGCCTGCCGGAACGGCTTCCAGGGCCGCACGCATCGTCTCGGCACTGTAGGCGCCTCATTCAGGGAAAAGACGAGAACTGCCGCCGGAAACGGATCGATCAGAATACCGGCGCGCGGAAGTCCGTAAAACACAACGAAAAGCTGGACCAGAAGCGGGGTTCCGCGGAAAATCCAGATATAGAAACGTGCAATCTGACGAAGGCCTTTGATGTTTGCAAACTGTACCATAGCCATTGCCGTCGCAATTACAAGTGCAATGGAAAACGAGATTACAGTAAGCGGAATCGTCACCTTAAGGCCCGGCAGAAAGATTTTCCAGAAAGAATCCAGAAGAATATTCCATAATCTTTCGCTCATTTCGATATATCCCCCTTATTTTTACATTTTCCTAGATAGGATAACACTTCAAGTCCGCTTCAAGTCAAGTGTTTTTTCATATACCCCTCCCCCGCATGCAAGAATCCCCGGGAAACACGTTTTTCAACGGCCCCGGGGACACTTATTTATGGTTGGTTTTAAGAGGAAGGATCTTGTCTTTTTTTATGGTATTATGTTATTTACTGCTTAGTCCTGTGTCACATTAAATGCTCTTGCACCAGGGTATACAGCGGCCGTTCCAAGTTCTTCTTCGATTCGGAGAAGCTGGTTGTATTTTGCAACACGCTCGGTACGGCTCGGTGCACCGGTCTTGATCTGGCAGGTGTTCAGGCAACAGCCAGGTCTGCGATGGTGGTATCCTCGGTCTCACCGGAACGGTGGGAGGAAATTGCGGTGTAGCCTGCTTTGTGAGCCATTTTGATTGCCTCAAGGGTCTCAGATACAGAACCGATCTGGTTCAGTTTGATCAGGATGGAATTTCCGCAGCCAAGGGAGATACCTTTTGCCAGACGCTCAGTATTGGTTACAAACAGGTCGTCACCGACAAGCTGTACTTTTCCGCCAAGCTCTGCGGTCAGCTCTTTCCAGCCTTCCCAGTCTTCTTCATCCAGAGCATCCTCGATGGAGATGATCGGATATTTCTCTACCAGTGCTTTCCAGTGAGCGATCAGCTCTTTGGAAGTAAATACAGTGCCGGCTTCGGCAGTTTGTATTCACCCTTGGTTCCTGTCTTCCACTCGGAGGAAGCAGCATCCATCGCGATCTTGAAGTCTCTGCCTGGCTCGTAGCCTGCTTTTTTCACTGCCTCAAGAATGGTCTCGATGGCTTCTTCATCGGATTTCAGAGCCGGTGCAAAACCGCCTTCATCTCCAACCGATGTTGCCAGTCCGCGCTCTTTTAAGATGGCAGCCAGTGCATGGAAGACCTCAGCGCACCATCTTAAGCACTCTTTGAAAGAAGATGCTCCAACCGGCATGATCATGAACTCCTGTACATCCAGGCCGGAAGAAAGTGCGTGGCATCCGCCGTTGATGATGTTCATCATCGGAACCGGCAGACGATTTCCGGAAACGCCGCCGAAGAAGCGGTACAGCGGAATCTCAAGTGCGTTTGCTGCTGCTCTTGCGCAGGCAATGGATACACCAGAATGGCGTTTGCACCCAGGCGGGATTTATCCTTTGTTCCGTCCGCATCGATCATAGCTTTATCTACAGCGTAGGTATCGGATGCATCCATACCTTTTAAGGTATCGTTGATGACGGTGTTGATGTTTTCTACTGCTTTCTGCACACCTTTTCCAAGGTATCTTGCTTTATCTCCATCTCGTAATTCCAGTGCCTCAAACTCACCGGTAGATGCGCCGCTTGGTGCCATGCCGCGCCCTACAACGCCCCCTGCAAGAACAACCTCAGCTTCTACGGTTGGGTTTCCTCTGGAATCCAGAATTTCTCTTCCTTTTACTTCCTCAATTTTCAGGCTCTTCACTTTTCGTGTGCTCCTTTCTCGTTTGTTTCTGGAGTTTCCCGCCTGCGAAGTGTCCAAGATCCGCAGACGGGAGATAACAATGATTGATTCACTTTGGTTAGTCTTTACTAACTGTAATTCATTATAACTAATTTTTTGAAAATTGCAAGTGGGTAAAGTGATACTTTTTCTCAGAAATGCAAAAAGTTTTTCTGTTCTTATTTTTCCTGTTTAAATGCCTCTTCCAGCGTATGCCATCCAAGCACTGCACATTTCACTCTTGCCGGCATGTGGGAGATGTCCTTCAGTGCACCAGCCTCCTCGAGTTCGTCAATCTCCTCGTCGGATGCTTCTCCTTTGATCATGCGCAGAAACAGATTTCCCAGGCGCAGTGCCTCGTCCTTCGTCTTTCCGATGATCATGCCGAGCATAATGTCCGCCGATGCCTGCGAAATCGCACAGCCGTCGCCCACGAACGCACCGTCCGTGATCACATCGCCGTCGACTTTTAATTTCAGCCAGATATCATCGCCGCAGCTTGGGTTGACGCCCTCGAGTACGATGTCCGCATCCGGCAGATCATGCTTGAATTCCGGACGCAGATTGTGCTCCGTCAAAATTTCGTTATAAAATCCTCTACTCTCCATAGCCCATTCTCCTTCTGATTGTGGATACACTTTCGATCAGTGCATCAATCTCTTCCGGTGTATTATAAAACATCATGCTGGCTCTTGTCGAACTTCGGACGCCAAGATATTCCAGAAGCGGCTGTGCACAGTGGTGGCCTGCCCGCACATCGATGCCGTCAGAAGAAAGAATTTCGCTCACATCGTGCGGATGCACGCCGTCAATCGTAAACGAAACGATGCCCGTATGGTTGGCCGGATCTTTGGAACCGAGGATATGAACGTACGGCAGCGCGCCGAGTCCTTCCATAGCACGTTGCGTCAGTTCCAGCTCTTTTTTCTGGATATAATCAAATCCTTTTTCCTGCAGATACCGGATCGCTGCGGCCAGCCCCACCGCACCGGCTGCATTTACCGTTCCCGCCTCAAATTTCTGCGGAACCGGTGCAAAAACGGCTCCGTCGCGGTAAACGGAATCGATCATCTCGCCTCCGGTTAAAAACGGCGGCATTTTTTCCAGCAGTTCCCGTTTTCCATACAGACAGCCGATTCCCATCGGGCCCATCAGCTTATGGCCGGAAAGGCGAGAAAATCTGCATCCAGCGCCTGTACGTCGACCGGCATATGCGGAACGCTCTGGGCGCCGTCCACAACGACAACGGCTCCCACGCGGTGCGCCATCTCCGTGATTTTCTGGATCGGATTCACGCAGCCGAGCACATTCGATACCTGCGCAACAGCCACAAGACGTGTTCTCTCATTAATGCCCTTTTGGAGCTCCTCATCGGTCAGCTCGCCCTCACTGGTACATTCCAGATAATGGAGCTTTGCCCCAGTCATACGCGACACCATCTGCCACGGAAGCAGATTGCTGTGATGCTCCATGATTGTTACAGCGATCTCGTCGCCTTCCTTTAAAAAGTTCAGGCCATAGCTGTATGCCACAAGGTTCAGGCTTTCCGTTGTATTCCGGGTAAAAATAATCTCCTCCGGCTCTTCTGCATGAATAAACTCCTGTACGGTCTTTCTTGCCTCCTGATAGCTCTCCGTCGCCTCCAGGCTTAAAGGATAGAAGCCTCGCAGAGGATTTGCATTTTTCTGTTCGTAAAATTCCTGTACTGCAGCAAGAACGCATGACGGGCGCTGTGCCGTCGCCGCGTTGTCCAGATAGATCGTGTCCATTTGCTGCAGAAGCGGGAAATTTTTTCTGATGTTATCTGTTGTCACGGTCAAGCACCTCCGCAAGCTGTGTTTTTACTTTCTGTTCGATGTCCGCATCGCCGATCTTCTGGATTTTTGCTTCCAGTTTCGCCCGCGCTATCGTATTTTCTGCCTGTGTACGGTCCATGCCGCGCGCACCGAAGTAAAACAGTGTCTCTTCATCGAGTTCTCCGATTGCCGCGCCGTGGCTTCCCTGTACGTTTTCCTCTGCACAGAGGATCACAGGAATCGTCTTGTTGACTACATCATCGCCGAGCAGCAATACCTGTTCTGTCTCTGCTCCGACGGAATCTGCCGAACCGCGCACAAAGTCGATTGTGCCGCGGAAGATCTTTTCCGCCGCATCCATCAGCGTTCCGTCTGCCTGGATCGTGCTCTCGGTTACTTTTCCGAAGTGGCGCACATTCAGATTGACATCAAATTCTGCTGATTCTGCAGAAGATAGCCGATTTCTGCCTGCAGTGATGCGTGATCCTTCTGCAGTTCGGTCCAGATACCGTCATAGACATCGCCTTTTCCGACAACGACCTGTAAAAGATCCAGTGCACCATTTTCCTCGCAGATGCATCCGACATCATTTAAAAGCTCCTGTTCCTCACCGCGCATCATCACCTGCACGAGCCGGATGCGGCTGTTTTTTTTCGCGTAAAGTTCTGTCCGCACCGCGAGCTGTCCCGCTGCCTGTGCCGGTTCAAATACCTCGAAAACGGTAAGGGAAGCTCCCTCTTCTGCCGCCGCGCGGATCTTTCCGGATGAAACCTTCTCTTTTCCCTGTCCGATGGAAAGCGTGACCTGTTTCGTCTGCCCCTCCTTTGCAGAGACACTCCAGTTTTTCGTCTGCTCCGGTGCAAAAAGGACATCCGTCTCTTTTCCTGCCCCGGTATTCATAGCTTCCGGAAAACCCGTTATCTCATCATCCGCAGACGGCTCTTCCGCGCAGATTTCACACGGCGCACCCGCCGCCCATTTTACTTTTGTATCATTTAATCCCAGCCAGTACCATGTTTTCGATGGAAGCTGGTTGATTTTCATGCTGTTCTGTTCTTCCATGTGTCTGGCCTCCTTATCCAATGCTGCCCTTCATCTCGAGGCGGATCAGATTGTTCATCTCCACCGCATACTCCAGCGGCAGTTCTTTTGAAACATCATCCGCGAATCCGCTGACGATGCACGCTCTCGCATCCTCTTCCGTCATGCCGCGCGACATCAGATAAAAGACGGCTTCATCGCTGATGCTTCCGATCTGTGCTTCATGGCCGATGTTCGCATCTTTTGTACGGATATCCATCGCCGGAATCGTGTCCGACCGGGAGATGTCATCGAGCATCAGAGACTGGCAGGAAACGGCTGATTTCGTGTTCTTTGCCGCTTTTGTTGCAGAGACTGACGAACGGAAGGTGCTGATGCCTCCGTCCTTCGAGATCGATTTCGTGTTAATATAGGAACTCGTATCCGGCGCGCTGTGGACAACCTTCGCTCCGGTATCGAGATTCTGGCCCTTACCGGCGAACGTGATGCGGTAAATTCCATCTTTGCGCCTCTTCCTTTCAGCACGCTCATCGGGTACAGGTAGGAAACGTGGGAGCCGAATGAACCGGAAACCCACTCGATTTTTCCGCCCTCCTCGACCTGCGCGCGCTTCGTGTTCAGGTTGTACATATTCTTCGACCAGTTTTCAATCGTAGAATAACGGAGTCTTGCATTCTTTCCGACAAACAGCTCCACACATCCGGCATGGAGGTTGGCCACATTGTATTTCGGTGCGGAACAGCCCTCGATAAAGTGAAGGTCCGCGTCCTCATCGACAATAATCAGCGTATGCTCGAACTGGCCTGCGCCCGGCGCATTCAGGCGGAAATACGACTGCAGCGGGATTTCCACGGAAACCCCCTTCGGCACATAGACAAACGAACCTCCGGACCAGACGGCTCCGTGCAGTGCGGCAAATTTGTGGTCGGTCGGTTTCACCAGTTTCATAAAGTGTTTCCGCACCATATCCGCGTACTCACCATGCAGCGCACTCTCCATATCGGTATAGACAACACCCTGCGCCGCAACTTCCGCGCGGACGTTGTGATAGACCAGCTCCGAATCATACTGTGCGCCCACGCCGGCGAGTGATTTCCGCTCTGCCTGCGGGATGCCGAGACGCTCAAACGTATTTTTGATGTCATCCGGCACATCGGACCACTTTGCTTTCATTTTGGTATTCGGGCGGACATACGTTACGATGTCATCCATGTTCAGAGCTCGATCGACGGACCCCAATCCGGAATCGGCATCTGGTTGTAGATCTGTAAAGAACGCAGACGGAACAGCTGCATCCAGGCAGGGTCTTTCTTCTCATCCGAAATTTTCTGTACAATTTCCGGCGTCAGGCCGGCTTTTACTTTATAGGCATCCTTTTCATCGTCTTTGAAATCATAGATGCTTCGGTCAATATCCTCTACATAACTTTTTTCTCTCACAGCGTTTTCATCCTTTCTGTACCTTCGGTTTTACGCCAGTGACTTTTCGTATTTTCCAAATCCGTCCCGGTTGATCTCCTCTACAAGAGATGCATCGCCAGTTTTTGACGATTTTCACCTTCCACCCATGATGTGGGTCTGATCCACCATCAGCGATTCCAGAATCTTCGTGCTGTGCGTGATGATCAGAAGACTTCCTCCGCATTTTCTGCGGTATGCCTCAATTCCGGCAGAAACGGTGCGGACCGCATCGACATCCAGGCCGGAGTCGGTCTCATCGAGAATGGTAAGGGACGGCTCGAGCATCAGAAGCTGCAAGATCTCGGCTTTCTTTTTCTCACCGCCGGAAAATCCGACATTCAGATCACGGTCTGCATACGACGGATCCATCTGCAGAACTTCCATTGCTTTTTCCAGTTCTTTCCGGAACTCAAACAGACGCATCCGTTTGCCGGTCTTTAACTCGACGGCGCTGCGGATAAAAGAGCTTAAGGTTACGCCAGGCACCTCAAGCGGATTCTGAAACGAGAGAAACAGTCCCATTTTGGCGCGTTCATTGACCGGCTCTTCTGTGATGTTCTTTCCCTGGAACCAGATTTCGCCGCGTGTCACGTTATATTTCGGATTGCCGAGCAGCGTATTGCCAAGCGTCGACTTTCCGGTACCATTCGGTCCAAGCAGCACATGCGTCTCCCCTTTTCCAATCGTAAGATTGACGCCGTGCAGGATCTCTTTTTCTTCTACATTTACCGTTAAATCTTTCACTGTTAAAAGATTTTTCCCATATTGATATCCTCCTTATTTTGCTTCGAGGTTAAAATCTCTGTTTTCGCCTCCGATTGTAGATCTTTTTTCCGAGTATTTCAATCGGATTTATATATTTGAAAAATTTTATCAAAAAACGCACCTGCCGCCGGATTTTTTTTCCGCACGACAGGCGCGTTTTCTATCAACATCGTTTCAGCCGATTCCGCCCAGCACGATTCCGAGAATCAGAACCAGCACACAGATCGGCACGTAGATATATTTGCAGATCGGATAATACAGATCCGTGAATTTGCTGCTTCTTCCCTTGTCTACCTGGGACTGCACATACTTCTTTCCGCAGATCCAGAAGAACATGACTCCGGCAAGGCCGCGCCGAGCGGCAGATGTAGATCGACAGAACATCCATCCACTGGGATACAATGCCCTGGATCAGAAGAGATACGACCACACCGATAACCCCGATCACACCGCAGGCTGCTACTCTTCCGAGATGAAATTTTTCCTGTACCGTTGCAATCGGTGCTTCGTACAGGTTAATCAGAGAGGTAAGGCCGGCAAAAAAGACAGCGACAAAGAAAACGATTGCGATCAGCGCGCCACCCGGCATAGACTTTATCAAATTCGGAAGGAAAATGAACAGAAGTCCAGGTCCTCCTGTATTTAACTGTGCTCCCGTAGTTGCCATCGCCGGGATAATAACCAGCGCAGCAAGCATAGCAGCGAGCGTATCAAAAAATGCTACTCTTCCGGCGGCGGCCGGAATATTTTCTCCATCTGACAAATAGGAACCATAGATCAGTGTTCCGTTTCCGGCTACAGACAGGGAAAAGAATGCCTGACCAAGTGCAAAAATCCAGGTCTTCGGATCTGCAAGTGCTTTTGGTTCCACACGGAAAATATAACGGTATCCATCCGCTGCACCGGGCTGAAAGGCAACATAGATACCAAGTGCAACAAACAGGAGAAAGAAAACAGGCATCAGCACCTTATTGACCTTCTCAATTCCCTTACCAACACCAAATGCCAGAATGACCATCGCAACCACAAGAGCTACGATCTGCCAGAAATTGTTTCCAAACGCAGATGCCATGGATTCAAACGCTCCGGCAAAATCCTCTACGCTCACAGCTGACAGTGTCTTTCCGGTAAAGGTTCCGATCATGTACCTGAAAATCCACCCCATGACAACCGTATAACCGATCGCCATTGCCAGGGAACCCAGCACCGGAATCAGACCAAGCGCCTCTCCGGCTTTTCGTTTTCCTTTCGTTTCACATGCAAAACCGAACGCATCAACCGGACCGGATCTTGTGGCACGGCCAAAACTCATCTCCCCGCTCACACCGGTAAAGCCGATCAGTGCAACGAACAGGAAATACGGAATCAGAAAGGAACCTCCTCCGTACAAGGAACCCGGTAGGGAACATCCAGATGTTGCCCATTCCAACTGCAGAGCCGATGCAGGCCAGGATAAATCCCCACCGACTGTTAAATGACTCTCTCTTTTTCATACTGCTCTCCCTTTTTCTTACTTTTTCTGAAGATATCATGGCCAAAGTACCTTTTGACTCCAACATCTTCTGAATATTTTATCATAAGCTATTGGGAAAAGCTATAGCATTTCTCATCTTCCTGCAACTTCACTTTATATTTTATGCTTTTTCCGCCTTGCTGCTGCCATTCCCGCGGAGAACATCCGCAGTGGCGTTTGAAATAGCGGCTGAAATGAGACAGATTGGAAAAACCGCAGATTTCCGCGGTCTGTCCGATGGAAAGTGCCTGATTTGTCAAAAGATTTTTCGCCTTGTCGAGCCGTACTTCAATCAGATCGCTGTGCGGGGTGCTGCTGAAAAACTGTTTATAATAAGAATAAAACTGGCTTTTTTCCATATTGGCCATCTGGCAAAGCTTTTCTGTCGTCCAGCCTTTCTCATAATGGCTCAACATCTTAAGGCGCAGCTCCTGGAATTCCTGATACAGTCCGGCCGCTCCTCTGCCGCTTTCTGGTACAGCCGCATACCGCGCGATGCCGTAATCATCATCTGACGAACCAGTGCTTCCTCATATTCCACTGCGTATGGATCTTTCACAATATATTCCCTCTGCAAAAGGCGAATCAGCTCATCAATTGCTTCCGTATTCTGTGGATAAAAAACAGCATTCTGCGGAATTCCATACGTTTCACCCAGATTCTTACCGCACCAGAAATGGACATAGCTGTTGCGAAACTTCTGAACAGCCTGATAATGCTGCTCGTGATCCGGCGTGTAAAAAAGGCAGGCATTTTCCTGTGCAATGAAAAACGCAGTTCTGTCATACACCTTCATCGGCGTTTTAAACAACAGAAACAGATAGTCCCCGCTGCCTCCGGCCGATATATCGTCTCATAATCGGCGTTGGATCTATTATATTCACAAATATGAACTGAAAATTCCATTCTTCTCGTTTCCCCTTTTCTTTTCTTCTCCCTATTTTACCGCAAAACCGGAAAAAAAAGTCAAATTTGCCGGACAAAAATCTCTGGTTTTTTTCTATCTTCCTGTTAAAATTGAAACTATCCAAAGCGAAAGCGAAACGGTGGAATAAAATCATAGACACGCCGGTGATCCTTTGTTTTTCTGGATCGTGTCTGAAAACGAACATTTCTTTTAACAGGAGGATTTTTAAGTATGAAAAAAGCAGAGATTATCATTGACAAATATTTTCTCACCGGAAAAGTTGACAAACGAATCTTCGGTTCCTTTATCGAGCACCTGGGACGCGCCGTTTACGAAGGCATCTATCAGGAAGGAAGTGCTCTCTCCGACGAGCAGGGCTTCCGAAAAGATACCCTGGATCTTGTCAAAGAGCTTCAGGTACCGATCGTCCGTTACCCGGGCGGAAACTTTGTCTCGGGCTATCACTGGGAAGACAGCGTAGGTCCGAAAGACAAACGGCCTGCAAAACCGGATCTTCCTGGGGCGTGATTGAGACAAACGAATTCGGTCTGAATGAGTTTGCGGACTGGTCGAAAAAAGCCGGCAGTGATATTATGATGGCCGTTAACCTCGGAACCCGCGGACCGGAGGATGCCAAAAATGTGCTGGAGTACTGCAACTTCAAGGGCGGCACCTACTACAGTGATCTGAGAAAATCCCACGGTTACAAAGATCCACACAACATCAAACTCTGGTGCCTCGGCAACGAGATGGACGGACCGTGGCAGATGGGACATAAGACCGCTTCTGAGTACGGACGTATTGCAGCAGAGACTTCCCGTCTAATGAAATTCATGGATCCGACGATCGAAACTGTTGCCTGCGGAAGCTCCAATCTTACGATGCCAACCTTCGGTTCCTGGGAATATACGGTTCTGGACGAATGCTATGATGAGGTGGATTACCTTTCTTTACACCAGTACTACGGAAATTATGCAAATGATACTGTCGATTTCCTGGCAAGCTCCAAGGGCATGGATGATTTCATCTCCGGTGTAGTTGCGATCTGTGATGCAGTCAAAGCGAAAAAACACGGCAAAAAGCAGATTAACCTTTCCTTCGATGAGTGGAACGTATGGTATCACAGCAATGAGCAGGATCAGAAGCTGGAGAAATGGGTACGCGCACCGCATCAGCTTGAGGATGTTTACAACTTTGAGGATGCACTTCTCGTCGGAAGCATGCTGATCACACTCCTGCGCCACGCAGACCGTGTCAAGATTGCCTGCCTCGCACAGCTTGTCAACGTTATCGCTCCGATCATGACATCCGATACCGGTGCATGGCGTCAGACGATCTTCTATCCATACATGCATGCAAGCGTATACGGCCGCGGAACCGTCTTAAATACACAGGTTCTGACACCGGTTTACGAGAGCAAAACGTACGGCGAAGCTCCGTATCTCGATTCTGTCTGCATCTGGGATGAGGAAAACGATGCACTGACCATTTTTGCAGTCAACAAGAGCCTGGATGAGGATATGGAGGTTTCCTGCGATCTGCGTCAGTTCGAAGGATGTCGTCTGGCTGAGCACATCGTGCTGACAAACGACGATATGAAAGCGGTCAACACCGAAGCAGATCCGAACCACGTTACTCCGACCCATTCCGATGCCACCAAACTGGAGAATGGAAAAATGCACACCGTTCTTGGAAAACACAGCTGGAATGTGATCCGTCTTACAAAATAATGGAACCGTATAAGGTATGGCCTGAAAAACAGAACATCTGAATTTTTCATCCAAACATATGCATAAAGGAGTTTTATTTTATGGCACAGGCATATTTATTTGTTCATTTTCGGGAAAAAACAACACCGGACGGCGAACAGGTTTATTTCGGCATCAGCGCGATGGTTTCCACTGGGAAGCTGTCAACGAAGGCGCTCCTGTTCTCTGGGCGTATTATGGAGATAAGGGTGTACGCGACTTTACTATCACTCACAGCATAGAAACCGGGAAATATTATATTTTCGCCACTGACCTGAGTCTTTCTTACGGTATGCGGAATCAGTATCACAATTCCTGGGATGAGATCGGCAGAAACGGCAGCAAGTATTTCTCCGTCTGGGAATCAGAGGATCTCGTAAACTGGAGCGACCAGCGTCTTGTAAAAATCGGTGATGATGACTTCGGCTGCCTCTGGGCACCGGATCTGATTTACGATAAAGAAAACGGTGAGTACGTTCTGCACTGGTCTTCTTCCCCTGCAGCAAACGATTACGGTCCCAAAAAAATCTATTACAGCACAACGAAGGATTTTGTTCATTTTTCAGCTCCGCAGGTTCTGTACGAAAAAGAGGACAGCGGCGTGATTGATTCGGCGATCTATGAAGAGAATGGGGTTTATTATCTTTTCGTAAAGAGTGAAAGCAATCCGGCGAAAATTATTCTGCTCCGCTCCGACCATGCGGCCGGCCCGTATGTGCGGATGGAAAGCTTCGATGAGAGCATGAAAGATGTAGAGAGCGGTCTCTATGAGGCTCCGACCGCAGTACAGCTTGATGACAGCAGATGGTGTCTGTTCCTTGACTACTACGGCGTTCCGGGTGCCGGCCAGGGATATGTGCCGTTTGTTGCAGACAGCCTTGCTTCCGGAAAATTTGTTCGTTCTGATGCTTCCTTCTCGTTCCCATACGGCTACAAGCATGGAACGATTCTTCCGATTACAGAGGAGGATTACGAGCGGATCAAAAACCATGACTGGTCAGATCACGGATATCAGTAAAATCGCTGTCCGCCTGATGGGATTTTCATACAAAAAGAACTGCGGCAGGCTTCCTTTTGGGGAAGTTCCTGCCGCAGTTCTTTTTCGCTTTTCTTTTCCGACAAAACCCATCCGCTTCCTTTTTGTTCTGGCGGACAGTACCTTTTCTGCAGATTGGTAAATGTATCGTTTTGATGGTGTCTGAATTTTTCTTTATCTCTGTGCCTGTGCAGCGGTTCTTGCATGGAACATGCGGAAGACGCCGGTCTGCTCGATCAACTTCGTCAGGCTATAGAAAATGATGGAATCGATCGGCCACATAATCAGGTTCTTTAAGGCACGTGCCGGAAGAAGCACCATGATTCCTTTTCCATACAGCATGCTGATCCACAGGGTGTTCAGCAGTACGTTGACAGTCAGCATAACGATGAACTTGGCTGCAAGCACACGTTTGATGGTCAGTTTTTTGCGATAGTAGAAGCATCCATACATAAAAGATGCCAGCATCGCATTAAAGGTGAATCCGAAGAAGAACGGGCCGCTCGGTTTCAGGAAATATTTTACGACATCAAGAATGCCGGAGAAAAGACATCCTGTCACTGGTCCGAACAGGTAATCGACAAGGCGGTTCGGGATTCCGGAAAATCCAATGCGGACATAAGGTCCGATATCAATCGATGCTACCTGGTTCAGAATCATCGCCAGCGCTGCGAACATGGCACAGGCTGCGAGGGTTGTGACTGCTTTCAGCTCTTTTGCTGACTGCAGAAACATGTTTTTTGTTTCTTTTGCTGTTTCATTTGCATTTTTCTGCATAAAAAATTACCTCCTTTACAGATATCTGACTACAATAGGAGATAATCTCTTGTCTCTATCTTCTGTTGCAGCGAGATGCAATTCATATACCGCAAGATTTTCTCTTTTCGTCTCCCTGGCTACTCTCTATCCCGGGAGCACTTTACGCATATGAACTTACTCTGCAGTTGTTTTTGTCCTGCTCATTATATAGTAAAATCCCCTTGATTTCAAGAGGATTTTACATTTTTTCTAATTTTTTACGATCAAATATCAGCCCTGCATTTTACGGTCTTTCCGGTGATAAAACGGAGACAAACGCAAACTTTTTATCCAGCAGTTTTCCCATCAGCACAATACCTTTTCCCATCGTAAAAGCAGCTGCTACCGTTCCGATTCCAAGACCTTCGATTCTTCCAAGTCCGAAGAAGGTGAGCAATGCGGTTACCATAAGGCAGGTCACATCGAAGTCGATTTTAATTCTGGAATACGGCACTTTCGTGCAGACTTTTTCGACTTAAAGATTGACTCTATATTTGAAGAGGGCGAATGAAAATGATTAGGAACAAACGAAAGCAGATGAAACTCGAATTTTATCGGAAAATCTCAAAATTGCACATCCCAAAAACCCAGTATTTAAGCCTTTTTATCTATGTATAATTTGATATTAACGTAAAAAAAGACCTCATAACCACATTTTTATGATTACAAGGTCTTCATTTTGTGTTTTATGAATGATTCGGCTTGTGTCTGGGCTGTTGATCCGGAAAAGGGACAGTTGGGAGTTGGTCAGTGATCGGGTGATGGGTGATTAGCACTCGGTCACTGGATCAACTGTTTTGCCCTTTTGAGGATCAATTGGGTTGCCCTTTGACACAAGATCTTTCTTCTTTTATTTTCGGATCTGTCCCGTTCCGTATACGATATTTTTAATCGACGTCAGCGCAGCAGTCCCATTGGGCCTCTGGCGTGAAGTTTTTGGGTGCTGATTCCGATTTCGGCGCCGTAGCCGAATTCGAAGCCGTCGGTGAAGCGGGTGGAGGCGTTGACGTAGACTACAGCTGCATCGATTTCGTCCAGGAATTTCTGGGCGTGGGTGTAGTTGTTGGTGATGATTGCTTCGGAGTGTTTTGTGTTGTAGCGGTTGATGTGCGCGATCGCTTCGTCGATAGAGGAAACCGTTTTAATGGATACGATATAGTCGAGATACTCTTTTCCCCAGTCCTCTTCTGTCGCTTCTTCTGCTTCCGGCATGTATTCTCTTGCCTTTTCGTCTGCGCGCATTTCCACATGTTTTTCTTTTAATCGTTCCTCCAGAACCGGGAGCAGTTTTTCACGTACATTTTCGTGTACCACAATCGATTCACATGCATTACATACGCCAACGCGCTGTGTTTTTGCGTTCAGAATAATATCCACTGCCATGGAAAGATCGGCTGTCTCATCCACGTAGATATGACAGTTTCCGGTTCCCGTCTCAATGACAGGAATCGTGCTGTTTTCCACGACAGCGCGGATCAGTCCGGCGCCGCCGCGTGGGATCAGGACATCGACATAGCGGTTCATCTTCATAAACTGCGCCGTCGTCTCGCGGGAGGTATCTTCGATCAGAAGCAGGGCGTCTTCCGGCACCTGCTCCTCTTTCAGTGTTTTCCGAAGAGAGGCAACAATCGCCGTATTCGAGTGGATTGCATCGCTTCCGCCTTTTAAAATCACGACATTTCCCGTTTTGAAGCAGAGTGCAAATGCATCCGCCGTCACATTTGGGCGTGCCTCGTAGATGATGCCGACAACACCGAGCGGAACACGTTTCTGTCCGATCAGAAGACCGTTCGGGCGTTTTTTCATTCCCAGCACTTCCCCGATTGGGTCGTCCAGTTCGGATACCTGACACATGCCTTCTGCCATTGCTTCAATCCGGCTTTTGTCCAGAAAGAGCCGGTCCAGAAGTCCCTGAGACATGCCTTTTTCTTTTCCATGCTCCATATCCAGCGCATTGGCCGCGATAATCGTTTCGGCGTCTGCCACAAGGTTTTCCGCTGCTTTTTTCAGCACACGGTTTTTCTTCTCCGTCTCCATGATTCGAAGCACAGGCTCCGCCTGGCGGGCTCTCGTTCCGATTTCTTCCAGCTTCATCATACTCGTCTCCTCCTCGTGTTGTCTTATCGTAATTGGCTTAACGGTAAATCTTCTGCTCTGTCACCAGCATCTGCGGCAGAACATCCGTCTCTTCAAACGGCACCGCATCAAACAGCTGAAACTCAAACGCCGCTGCAACCGTTGTAAACCCTGGATGTGCGGCAAGAAAGCGGTCATAAAATCCTTTTCCATATCCTACTCTGTGGCGCGCCGGATCAAAGGCCACACCGGTACCAGCAGAAAGCCCTCTTCCCGCGTGCAGACCTTTCCGCCGTCCGGCTCCATAATGCCAAAATAGCCGGATTTCAGCGTGGAGAAATCTTTGATCTCATAATAAACCATATCATCGCCTTCCACGCGCGGCACAGCGACCGTCTTTCCCATTTGCAGGGCCTTCTCGATCAGATCCCGTGTCATGACTTCTTTTTTGAAGTCCATATACGCAAAAAAGCAGTCCGCATCCAGAAACTCCGGCAGAGCCGTGATTTTTTCATAAATCATACGGCTCTTTTCCTGAATTTCTTCCTGTGTGGCTGCTCTTCTTCGGGCAAAAACTTCTTTTCTAATGTTTCCTTTTGCTTCCATAGCGCTCCCCCAGATTTACAATTGTTCCGTCTTTCTCCTGCACATCAATATTGTCGAGCTGGGTACGGAGGTTCATTTTCACGGCTGCAATATATTCTCTCCGCAGCTTCTGCTGCTCTTCTTTCTCCGCCGGTGTCAGCCCCTCTGCTTTCGCCTTGCGGGCAAGTTCGTTGATTCTCTGTATATTAATTTCCATTTTCTGTATTTTTCTCCTTTGTTTCAACTCACAGTCGGTATTTTCACAGAGTCTGACATGTCGAAAATAGTTCGACTGTGACTCGCCTCATGTCAGTGGAGGATACCGATTTCTCTCCGCCTGCCACTACCGTTATGTTTCTTTTAACAATTCATCCCACCGCTTTAGAAGCGAGGGACTTGCTTGATTCGGTTAAATGACCGGATTTTCTTTTTATCTTACCGCAAAACACAGGATCTGTCCAGCCGATCTGAGAAAAATCCTGAAATCCAGCTTTATCACCGGATTTCAGTCTCATCTGCATAATTATCTAAAACAATCAGAACCCATGTTTTTCCAAGATTCAGTTTAATCTCCTCTCCATTGCTGTCCCGGTACTTTGTGACACCCCACGGATCATCCTTGCTCCATGTCACGTCGATGGCCTTTCCGCTTGTGATATACGTTCCCATTCCGCCGTTTACCACATCAATATCGAGATATTCCGCATTGTCATCATACTTTTTCCAGGAACAGTACTGCACGATAATGTTCTTCACCGCAAGCTGTTCCTGTGTCATCTCATCGATCTGCGGTTCCCCGAACTGATAACGCAAATACGTGCCGCTCGCCTCATCGTACGAAAACCATGGATTATTGTGGAAATATCCGCCGGTGCCACATAGGCGGCATTTCGTCCCTGTTCCAGCGTTTCCGGTTCTGTCTCGGATGCAAACTGGAAAAATCCGTCATAACCGTCTTTGTAAGATGTCCGGTAGCCGCAGAGATCGATTCCCGCTGCAATCCCGGCCGCATCCAAATACGCATTGTGCGGCGACGGACGATCCGACGTCCGGTAATACACCTGTTCCGAATACTCCATGCCATTCACATTGTCTATGTGATCCGATTCGAGCAGCGGAATCGCATACGCCGCCTGTCCATAGTGGTAATACAGAGCGTCAAATCCCGCTGCCAGATACACATAATATTCGCGGCAACTCCGCACCGATCCGATCTTTTCGAGATCATCATAGTTTTCAAACAGCCCCATCAGGCGCGTAATGCCGCCTTCGACCGGCGCTTCATAGATCACTCCCGCACGGCTGATACCGCTCTGCGGGCAGGCGCTGATGATATTGCTCAGCATAACCGCCACCGGGCGCCTTCTTCCCTGTACTTCGGCGACAGGTTCTCCTGTCAGATAACTTTTCACCATACCTTCCGGCAGCGCATCCTCCGCGGGTGTCGGCTCAATCGCTTCCGGAACCAGCGGTTCCGGTGCCGGATCTTCGGTCGGGGCCGGTGGTCCGTAGCTTTCGTTTCTGTCTTGCTTTCCCCTGCTGTCTCTTCTGAGACATAAGAAGTTCCTGCCGATGCAGTTTCCGGTGCCGTTTCCCCAATTTTCCGGCATCCGAACAGCATCATGCTTCCCAGCAGAGCAATCCCCAATGTGTAAAACCCTCTCTTTTTGATAAAGACCCCTCCTTTTCTGCTTTCAATCAGTCTCTTGTGATACCGAGACGCTGCAGCACCTCTTCCTGCTTTGCCTCCATCACGGCTGCTTCCTCCGGTGTCATATGATCATAACCCAGAAGATGCAGCATACTGTGTGCAACAAGAAAAGCAAATTCGCGTCTTAAAGAATGACCGTATTCCTCCGCCTGCGCTCTTGCGCGCGCAACAGAAATCACAATATCACCCAGCATCAGCTCACCGCTGTCCGGGTTAAAACAGTCATCTCCCTCTTCCGTCTCCAGAAAATCGAACGAAGCCGGAGAAGGATAATCTACCATCGGGAAAGAAAGCACGTCTGTCTCCCGGTCAATGTTTCTGTGTTCCCGGTTCATGGTGCGGATATTTTCCGGATCAGTCAGAATCAGTTCTACTTCTGCCTCATACGGGCACGCTTCCTGATCCAGCACACCATTGATTACCGCTGCTGCAACCTCTTCCGGATCAAATCCAAGGTCAAAATCCTGTTCATTTTCAAACGTCAGTGTCATTTATTTTCCCTCCGTTTTCTCGTCGTACTTTTTGCTCTGCCGCTGTGATTTTCCGGCTTTGCTTTCTTTTCATATTCATCGTAAGCCTGTACAATCTTCTGCACCAGCGGATGACGGACAACGTCCTTGCTCGTCAGCTCGCAGAAGGAAATTCCGTCTACTTTTTTCAGTACCTGCATTGCCACATCAAGGCCGGAGCGTGTACCGGAAGGAAGGTCCTTCTGAGAGGCATCTCCGGTTACAATGACTTTGGAACCGAAACCGATACGGGTCAGGAACATCTTCATCTGCGCCGGTGTCGTATTCTGTGCCTCATCAAGGATAATAAACGCATTGTCGAGCGTACGGCCTCGCATGTACGCGAGCGGCGCAACCTCAATCAGGCCTTTTTCCATGTTTTTCTGGAAGCTCTCTGCTCCCATGATCTGATACAGCGCGTCGTAGAGCGGCCGCAGATACGGGTCAATTTTACTCTGCAGGTCGCCAGGCAGGAAACCGAGTTTTTCACCCGCCTCAATCGCCGGACGCGTCAGGATAATACGGCCTACCTCATCGTTTCGGAATGCCGTGATCGCCATCGCCATCGCAAGGTACGTTTTTCCGGTTCCGGCAGGGCCGACGCCGAAGACGATCATCTTTTCCCGGATCGCATCCACGTACGCTTTCTGACCGAGTGTTTTCGGTTTGACCGGACGGCCTGCGACCGTGTGGCAGATGCAGTCACTGTCGATTTCAGCAAGGCTGCTTCCGCTGTCCTCCATAACAAGTGAGATTGCATAATTGACGTTCTGTGTGTTGATATCATTTCCGCGGCGTGAGAGCTCCAGAAGCTGTGTCAGACATTCCTTTGCGCGCGCTGCATTCGATGCCGGGCCCACAATTTTTAAAACGCCGTCCCGGGAGATCAGCGTAACCGCCAGGGATCTCTCCAGGATTTTGATGTGTTCATCAAACTGGCCGAATACTTTCTTTTCATGTTCGATGGGCAGTTCCATCTGCAGTTCTATCATGTTGTTATTGCTGTTCATCTACCATTGTTTCCTTTCCATCCGACATCTTCTGCATTTCGCAGGGCTGTGCTTCTACGGCCCGTTCTATCACGCGAAGTGTCCCTTTTGTGATACATGACGTATCGTTAAGTTCTATTGTAACATGATTCTCCGATATTTGAAGTCCTTTTTCTGATAAATTTCTGTGGAATTTCTGATAATTCTGCGAGGCTTTTTCTTTTGCCTCGTGTTCTGAGTAGGTTTCTTTCTGAACTTCAAAAGGAAATTTCTGACGGTAGCCGAAATAAAACGGAAGGGCAAAGTTTTCTGTCAGATAAAGCTGCTGAAGGGACACTTCCTCGTCTGCTCCATTTTCCCTTTTCTCTGTTTTCTGATCCGCCGTTCCGGTCATGCTCCGCAAACTCTCCACAAAATTCTCCGGCAGCAGATTTCCAAGGAAAAATCGGTAAGCAGAAATCTGGAATACCGGCGTTTTTTTCTCTGCTTTCTGATATGTCCGTACCGTATGGGAAAGCGGAAAGGTATCATAATAGTACCACGTCGTCTCAAGGTCAATATCCGCGTCTGCGTGAACATAAGAATAATCATACGTTTCCCCACTGTCATTCACAAGCGGAATCTCGCCCTTTACAAGAATGTCTCCCGCTTGACATGTATCACCGGGGAGCACCTGCGGAATGCCGTTCCGTGTGATAATACGCACGACCGTCCCTTCTTTTTTCGCCACAAGATTCTGCGGATCATCTGCTTTTTCTTCGATCACATAGCCGTCTACGTTTTCTTTTACCGCAAGGACAAGCTGCGTCCCTTCTATTTTTGCGGACACCCAGGTCAGATTCGGAAACTGCTCCCGCAAATACGATGCGGTCTGGCTGCAGTCCACACGTTTTTTCCAGCTTCCATGATGAATCCCGGCCGCGTCAAGGCTGTTTAAGATCGTCTGCGTACTGTTCGCGTAATTTCCTTCCACATGAATATTCCAGATGAACTGCGACAGCGTGTAAAGTCCCGCCAGGCAGAGAAAAATACCAATAAAAAATGCCTTTCTTTTTAAACTTCGCCGGTAAAAGAAAGGCAGTCCCTGTTTTTTCTGTATTCGGATGCGCACACCGCTCTTGCGGCGGATCGGCAGGAGGCGGAAAAAATCTTCCGGCAGAAGGCTCATCTCAAAGCAGCCTGATGTTCTGTCACGTCCCACAGTGTGATGTTATGGTGCCCGCACAGATTGAAAAAACGCTCCGGTTCACGGCCCGTCACACGAATCCGCACACTGCCTTTCCAGAAAACCTTTCCCCTCTGCAAACGCACACCCCCTTTTCAGCATTGGAATGATTGGAATCATTACACTTATTGAAACGTCGCCTGATCGATTCTCCCTTCCACCCGCATCTCCTCCCCGGAATACGAAACAATCCGGATTCCCTCTCCCACAAGGAGCAGCCTGCCATATTGTGTAAGCACACAGAGGCGGCACGCATTATATTCCAGAATCCTGCGGAAATTTTCAATCTGCACTTCTCTCCCGCCGTAAAACGTCACAACCGGCTCGCCAAAAGCAAGATCTGACGGAACCTGCATCGCCGAAAGCAGCTCCCCGCCCGGCGGATGGAGTGATTTTTTCTGCTTTTTCTTTTTTCGCATCCAAAACCTCCTCCGCTTTGCGGGTCTGCTTTTTGTTCTATCGCTATTTTATGCAGAAAAAAGCACAAAAATACCCCACAGCCGCTGGGGTTTCCTGCCCGATCAGGCTGCGGGGTTTCATTTCTCTTTTTTAAAAACATTTTTTGCAGGGTTCATACCCCTGGGCTTCTGCATTTTCTCTCGTCATCTGAGCTTCCGTTACCTGTGGTTCTTCAGCAGTCACTGCCGGCTGCGTTTCTTCCGCTGCCTGCGTTTCAACGGTTTCTTCCGCCGCAGCTTCTATGGTTGGCTCAGGGGTCGGCGTTCGGTTGGAGCAGCCGTTGGAGTTGGTGTCTCAGTCGCTGTCGGTGTTGGTGTTTCGGTCGGCGTCGCTTTTTTCGCCGGCTCTGCCGTAGCGCTGACGGAAACAGACTCCGCAGATGCTTCATTCCCCCTCCTGTGTATTTTCTGAATTTCTTACAGCGAAATCCTCTATTATAAATACGTTTGAAAGAATGGAAAATTACATCACAGATTACGATTCTTTATAGAAAATCATGCTGAACCATATGACCATATGCTCGCCGAGGTAATAATCCATCATGTTTTTTTCAATCAGGTTTGCAACAACGATGCCGTGGCTCTCGATGCATGGATGCATCAGTCAAGATGGCGGCAGCCGCCTCTCGGGTAGGTACATTTATCGCAGAGCTGGCAGGAATCGGAGGAAAGGGCGAAGGTGAGCAGGGTTTTGTCTTTTAAATGCTGCTCGATTTCGCGTGTGATTTTTTCGTGCTCCGATTTTGTTTTTAATGTCTCATCCATATCCATGATGTTGTCCACTTCTGCGATGCTGGAGAAGAACAGAACGTGATCGTAGTTCATGCAACGCTCCTTACAGACTTCAACAGTGCCGACCGCCGGCGGGCAGGACCAGGAGGCTCCGTAGCGGGAGCACTCCTTTTTGCAGATCTGGCGGACCCGGTCATTGAATTCGATGTCCTCCGGTTTTACAAATGCATACTGATAGATAGGAAACTGGGTAATATATTCTTCGATTTCTGTCTGTGTCATTTTGTCATCCCTTCTCTTTTGTTACAGATCTTTTTCAAAAAAAGCAAATACCATATTCCAGTACGTCTGGAGCATGCGCCCTCTGGTTCCAAACAATTCATGCTTTGCGCCCGGTACTTTTACCATTTTTGCCATGCCGGGACGGCGTTCTGCCATTTTCCGGATCATCCGCTCCTGGGCACGGTTGGACACAAGATGATCGTTCTCCGCCTGAAATAAAAGGACAGGAGCCTCGATCCGTTTCCATCCGCTCCGCATCAGATCGCGGTACAGATGTGCGGCGGCATGGAGCCATCCGTAAGAAGCGGCATTTAGGTGATACAGCGGCTCTTTTTCCCGCTTCTGCTGGTAATAGAGAAAGCGCGGACGGGAGAGGGACGAACTTTGTTTAAAGCTTTCGATTCCCTGGTATGGTTTCTGTCCTACCACATACTGTGTGCCTCGTTCTGTGGCACAGGCAAAAGCTGCGATCCGTTTTGCATCGGCGAACGGCACTTTTCCGGTCAGCGGACGGATCATCGGCGAACTCAAGACCACTTTCCGGAACAGATGCGGCGCTTTGGCGGCCGCTGCTGCTGCGATTCCGCCGCCCATCGAGTGAGAATAGAGAACGAGCGGAAGACCGCATGCCTCTGCTTTTGCTTTTCGTGCAACAAAGAGCAGATCTTCTACATAACGATGGTAGGAATCGACATAAACAAGCGACGGATCATCCACCAGACGGTAGCTCTTTCCGTGGCCGCAGTGTTCCGGCAGATAAACATGAAAATGCTCTTTGATAAAATAATACACGATCTCTTTATATTTCTCTGCATTTTCCGTAAAACCGTGTGAGATTACAACAACACCTCTCGGGCGGAATGCGCGGTAACGAAGAACATGAATCGGATGACCGCTCTCCCTTTCCCAGTAAAATTCTTCTGCATGAGCGGCGAGGTACGGCTCCACACCATTCTGCATCCGCTCCGCATAATTTTTTTCCTGTAATACGCGTGTTCTCATTAGCAAATCACCTGCTTTCATCCAGATACGAAAGGATATCCTGAAGATTGTCGATGGTACAGTCCGGTGTAACTTCAATTTTGTTCGGAAGATGATCCGGGTTGTACCAGCAGGTCAGGATTCCTGCATTTTTTCCGCCGCGGATATCACTTGTGAGGGAGTCGCCGACGATCACAACCTCATCCGGTGCATAACTTCCGATTTCGTTCCATACCGCATCAAAAAAGCCTTCTGCGGCTTGTCCACACCGACCTGTTCCGAGATAAAAACGCCGTCCAGAAGCTGATCAAGCCCGGAAAAGCGGAGTTTACGCTCCTGTGCAACAGTGGTTCCATTTGTTACTGCATACTGTTTTACGGTAGCTTTCAGCCGTTTTACCAGTTCATCTCCGTGATCGCAGAAGAAAGCCTTATCGCCGAGGCGGATCTGATATTCATCATTGAATACCTTTACCTGATCCGTCGGCAGTCCTTCCGATTCAAAAAATTCATGGAATCGTCCAAGCATCACCTGTTCTCTCGTAAGCTCTCCCGTCTCCAGCCGCTCCCAGTAACCGCGGTTGATCACGCTGTAGCGCTGCAGCATTTCGTCCGTGCAGGTTCCCATATGAAACTTGTTGAAACAGTACTCAATTGCATATCGTTCCGACATCTTAAAATTCAGAAGTGTTCCGTCGATGTCCCACAAAATTACTTTTATCAAAGAGAAATCCTCCCTTGGTTTCATTTGTATTTTCCAATTATCTGTTTTTCATTCTAGCATAGATTACAAATACGATCAATTGTATTTTAGGCATTGTATCTTTTGAGAAAAAGTGCTACGATAAAAAAGAATTTCCGTGAAAAAGAAAAGGAAGAAGGAAGAAACACTATGAAATTTACTTATCCAGCCGTTTTTCATAAAACCGAACAGGGAACCTACGAAGGTTATTTTCCAGATCTCGCCTGCTGCTATGCAAAAGGGGATACCCTCGACGAGGCGCTGGAAGATGCCATTCACTCCGCCTATGACTGGATCTCTCTGGAACTGACGGAAGAAGAACCTGATTTTCCGCCGGTATCGGATGTGGCAGATCTCGGGAAAAGCGAAGGTGAAATTGCAAGAAATATTGCCGTCAACATCCGGCTTTTTGAGGGATGGGACGAATAAGTTCAAAAAAGAGAAAGAAAACCGTATTGCTGCGATATTCGAAACGCGGCGATACGGTTTTCTTTTTATCTCTTCCAGGTTTTCAGCATCTCTTTTTCTTCTTTGCTGATCCGCAGCGACTCTCTGATTTTCTGAATTGTTTTGTTATGTGTCCAGTCATCGAGACTGTTTTCTTTCAGCAGTTTCTGTGTTTTTTCCGGAAATGAATATAACAGATCGATACTGCCCAGGCGACGGCCATTTTTACGTAATAGCCATCGTGATGAATCTTTTTCATCTCCTCCAGCACAGCATCGATATACGCTTCGTTGATAAAAAAGTCCAGCAGACACACAACACCAAACCGGATTTCATATTCCCGGCTGCTTTTCAGCCATTTCTGCAGATATCCATACCAATACTCCTGGTCTTTCTTCATAAAATGGCACGTTGCACAGGAGCTGTCACAGATTCCCCAGCTGTTGATCATCGGCACGAAGCGGTCCAGTTCTGCCGTCTGTTCTTCACGGGTCAGCTTTCCGTAGCCGATCATCATTCCGCGGATCAGAAGCTCCTCGTAGACTTCCGGATTAAACTGTTCGGTATAAACTTCATAATGGTCTCTTGCTGTCGCTTTTGCAATCCGTCGCGAAACCGGAATGCGGACACCAAGAATCCGACAGTTCTGTCCCGGAACAAGAGAGCTGTGAAATTCCCGGTATTTTGCATCTATATTGCTTTCCAGTTCTGCCCGAATGGCCTGCATTACTTCCTGTTCCATATGATTTCCCCTCTCTTTTCTTTCTCTTTAAGATGTTTTACACGCTTTTTACAAATGTTTAACCCTGTTATTTCTGCACTTCTGATAAGATAAAATTAAAGTAAACGATAACATCCACCCTGCCAAATGCCAGATCTTTTCCGGCTGAAAGGTGAGTCTTATGAGAAAGAAATATACATTTTTTCAAAATATCCCATTCCTGTGCAAATTTCAGAAGCAGCCAGCCCTTGCAGAAGAAGCGCCAGTTGTTTCCACAACGCTGTCTATTCCGTTTTCCGGACCCGCAGAAAGATCCTTATATTTTACCGAAAACCCGGATTTTACCGCTCCCTCTGCCGGTATCCATTCCCGTCGTTTTCCGGGAAGCCGGATCTTTCTATATTCCAGCGATCCCGAGCACGATCTTGCGGCAGTTCCATCCTCTCTTTTCGATGTGCTGCACCGCTATTTTGCCGTCCATTCACCGGATGATGTCGTTTTATGGAAAGATGGCATTCTCTCCTTCCAGACCATGGAAAATCAGCCGCAACCGTTGACTGCTCTTTGTACACCGGATGATGCACGGGATTCCAAAATCATTCCGTTCCCCACACTGTCAGAACGGCAGCGCATTTTACAGTAACTGCTATTTAGCCAAACCAGCAGGAGCATGATGGAAAATACCCCTTTCCGTCATGCTCCATTTTTACTTAATTCCGAGAATTCCACTAATCCGCTCTTTCGAAAGCCCCGCGCCGATTACAATCAGCACTTCCTGGCTCTCCGGCACTGCCTGGAATGTCATCTGTTCCCGCGTCGCATTGATTTCGCTCCACACAGTTTCGCCCGTCTTTACAATTCCTTTGATCCGGAATACATTGCCGCATGATGAATCCGCAAAGATTGCTTCTGCTGCCTTTTTCAGCGCTTCTTCCGTAATCTTCGGCTCCAGAAAGCAGAGCGAATCAAATGTCTGCTGCTCGCCGAAATCCAGCTTCCGGTAATCCTCCGAACGGTAATTGCATTCGGAGAGCATTTTGAAATCATCCTCTGTCAGATCATCCCAGTTTTTCTGTAAAATTTCTGCATCAGAAAACTGTCTTCTGCAGCCTGCCTGCTCGAGCGTGCGGTTCAGATGGGCAATCGTTTCTTCTTTCTTTTCCTCCGAAACATTCTGTACTTTGCTCAGCACGATTTTACCAGCGTTCGCCGCCTCGGAAGCCAGCAGATACTCTTCTTCCTCCGACAGCTTCTCATCGAGCCCGGCATCCAGAATCGTGATGACGCTTCCCGCCTCATACCAGCGGTTCAGCGGCTCGTCATACAGCGTGTCAAAGAACTCATCCACATCGTAAATCCCCGACGGTTCCACGAGAATGCGGTCGTAGCCGCTCATGCCCATCGAGATCAGTTTCGTGCGGAATCGTCTGCGGTGTGTCTCTTTGTCGCATCCGCCGGAAATCATCTCCAGCTCGCACTGATCGCCGCGCAGTTCCTGCAGAAGCAGCATATCCACATTGACTGCCCCAAAATCATTCTCCAGGATGCCGATGTTCTTTCCCTGCGCCATCAGATACTTTGCGTACTGTTTCAAAAAAGTCGTCTTCCCTGAGCCAAGGAAGCCTGTAATCAGATCAATTTTAATCATTTCTGCTGTCCTTTCTGCTGTCTTTTTCCGTCTGCAGCCTGCGAAGCTTCGAACACTCTATTTTCGTCTGCGCTCTTTGCCGGTAAATGTATCGATGTCTATGCGCCATACGGCAACGCGCTCCACCATCTCCGGCAGAAAAGCGATCTTCGCCTCCGGTGCGATATGCGCCATGATTTTTTCCAGGCCTTTCTTCTTTGCCTCCGGATCTGTCACCTCCGTGATGGTTCCGTTTCCCATGATACTGCGGTACGCATAGGAATACGCACACGTATAGTCACCTGTAATCACTTCATGGTTGTAATCCATCTCCACTGCCACGCGCGGATCCGCTGCAAATGCAGCCGCCTTCCGCCCTTCTTTTGTCCCATGCAGGTACAGACAGACGTGAAGAGTTCCATCTTCTTCCCGGACATCATATCCATAATTCATCGGCACGATAAACATGCCTTCCTCATCCATCGCCCCGATCCGCACAACCTCGCAGCTTTCCAGAATTTCTCTTAAAATTTCAGGATCTGTAATCTCCCGCTTTTTTAAACGCATTTCACGCATCGCAATCACACCTCTCTTATTCGCAGCTATTTATGATATGGCTCCCCGCAGTTAATGCGGTAGCTCCGGTAAATCTGTTCCAGCAGAATAACCCGCATCATCTGATGCGGAAATGTCATTTTTGAAAAACTGAGCGCATAGTTCGAACGCTTCAGAACTTCCTCGCCAAGCCCTAAGGAACCGCCGATCGCAAAAATAATATGGCTCGTTCCCTGCACGCCGAGCGTATCTATTTTCTGGGCCAGCTCCTCGGATGTGAGCTGTTTTCCCTTAATTTCCAATGTAATCAGATAAGCGTCATCCCGGATATATTTGAGAAGGCGCTCTGCTTCTTTGTTTTTGATATTTGTCTCTACGGTTTCACTCGCGTTGTCCGGTGTCTTTTCATCCGCCACCTCGATAATTTCCAGCTTTGCATAGCGGCTGAGGCGCTTGGAATACTCGGCAATCGCATCCCGTAGATATTTTTCTTTGATTTTTCCTACTGTCAATACTGTAATTTTCATTCTGTAATCTTAAAACCCTTTCGGATATCTGTCAAAAACACCAAAAGCATATAGATCACTTTTTGTCCGCGTCTATATGGCTTTTAGTTTAGAAAAGCAATGCCTTATGCATTTTTGCTTTTGATATACTCATCAATTCCTTTAGCTCCGGCTTTTCCGGCACCCATAGCAAGGATAACGGTTGCTGCACCTGTTACAGCGTCACCGCCGGCGTAAACGCCCTCTTTGCTGGTCTTTCCGGTTTCTTCCTCAGCTACGATACATTTTCTTCTGTTGACATCCAGACCGTAGGTGGTGGAAGAAATCAACGGGTTCGGGGAAGTACCAAGAGACATGATAACTTCGTCTACTTCGATTTCGAACTCAGATCCTGGAATCTCAACCGGTCTTCTTCTTCCGGAAGCGTCCGGCTCGCCAAGTTCCATACGGATGCAGCGGATACCGGTTACCCAGTCTTTGTCGTCGGTCAGAATTTCTACCGGGTTGGTCAGAAGGTCGAAGATGATACCTTCCTCTTTTGCATGATGAACTTCCTCTGCACGGGCTGGAAGCTCCGCCTCAGAACGACGGTAAATAACGTGTACCTCTGCGCCGAGACGAAGTGCGGTTCTTGCAGCGTCCATAGCTACGTTGCCGCCGCGACTACAGCAACTTTCTTGCCGTGTGCGATCGGGGTATCGTAATCATCGCGGAATGCTTTCATCAGGTTGTTTCTGGTCAGGAACTCGTTTGCAGAGAATACGCCGTTTGCGTTCTCACCCGGGATTCCCATGAACATCGGAAGGCCAGCACCGGAACCGATGAAGACTGCTTCAAATCCTTCGTCTTTTAACAGCTCGTCGATGGTAACGGATTTTCCGATGATAACGTTGGTCTCAATTTTAACACCGAGAGATTTTACGTTCTCGATCTCAGCAGCAACTACTTTGTCTTTCGGAAGACGGAACTCCGGAATACCGTAGCTTAATACACCGCCAGCTTTGTGAAGTGCCTCGAAAATGGTTACATCGTAACCAAGTTTTGCAAGGTCTCCTGCGCAGGTAAGTCCTGCCGGGCCGGAACCGATGACTGCGATCTTGTGGCCGTTTTTCTCTGCTGCCGGAACCGGTTTGATACCGTTTTCTTTTGCCCAGTCAGCAACGAAACGCTCCAGTTTACCGATGGAAACAGCGTCGCCTTTGATTCCGCGGACACATTTGCCCTCGCACTGGCTCTCCTGTGGACATACACGGCCGCAGACTGCTGGGAGCGCACTGGACTCACCGATAATCTTGTATGCTTCCTCGAAATTTCCTTCTTTTACCTGTGCAACGAATGCCGGAATGTTGATATTAACTGGGCATCCTGTGATACATTTTGCATTTTTGCAGCCCAGGCAGCGCTGTGCTTCTTCTACTGCTTCGTCTTTGTTGTATCCAAGACATACCTCATCGAAATTTGTGGCACGTACCTTCGGCTCCTGCTCACGTACCGGTACTCTATTTAATCCCTTTGCCATTATTTGTCACCTCCGCACTGGCCGCATCCACCGTGATGGGTTGCGCTTCCTGGTATCTTAAGAGAGCTCTTCCCTCTTCTGTCTTGTACATCTGCTGACGTTTCATAGCCAGGTCGAAGTCTACCAGATGACCGTCAAACTCCGGTCCGTCTACGCAGGCAAATTTTACTTCATTGCCTACCATTAGACGACAGGCACCGCACATACCGGTTCCGTCTACCATGATCGGGTTCATGCTGACAACGGTCGGGATGTTCAGTTCTTTTGTCAGAAGACATACGAATTTCATCATGATCATCGGTCCGATGGCAACACAGACATCATACTGTTTGCCCTGGTTCTGTACAAGGTCGCGGAGTACATCGGTACCCATACCTTTTCTTACGTAAGAACCATCGTCTGTGGTTATGTACAGATTGCTGACAGCTGACATTTCTTTCTCGAGAATAACGAGATCTTTTGTCTTTGCTCCGACAATGGCGTCAGCAGTGATTCCATGCTCATGCAGCCATTTTAACTGCGGGTAAACCGGTGCAGTTCCAACACCGCCGGCTACGAATACGATCCGTTTTTTCTTCAGTTCTTCGATATCTTCGCTGCAGAACTCGGACGGCTGCCCCAGAGGTCCTACGAAATCCATGAAAGCATCTCCCGCTTTGAGATCTTTCATTTTTTTGGTAGATTCTCCGATCGGCATGAATACGATGGTGATAGTTCCTGCTTCTCTATCGTAATCACAAATGGTCAGAGGAATTCTTTCTCCTTCTTCATCTGCCTTGACAATAACAAACTGTCCAGGGAGGCAGTGCTGTGCTACTCGCGGTGCTTCTACTACCATACGGTAGATATTATTCGCGAGCATTTCCGCTTCTTGAATCTTGTACATAATATCCTCCTAATCTTGTTAGAAATATTTTAACAAAAGCACGACTTGGATTTTCGCGCATTTTATGTTAATACTTTATCACGTTTCCGGTTATTTGTAAACAACGGACAACATCTTTTCCCATCATCCGTGTTCCTCCAGATAATTTTCGAACTGTTCCATGGACATCAGAACTTTTCTCGGCTTGGTTCCTTCCTCCGGTCCTACGACACCGGCATCCGCGAGCTGGTCCATGATTCTGGCCGCGCGGTTGAAACCGATTTTCAGCACTCTCTGGAGCATGCCGATCGATGCCTTATCTTTTTCGATGATAAATTTTCCGGCTTCCACGAAGTAATTATCGCGGTTATCTCCGCCGCCTGCGGCAGAACCGCCATCCAGGCTTACGGTGTGAATCCGTTTTTCGATATCCGGATCATAAGCGTTCTCGCCGTAGTGATCTTTTAAGTAGGCAACGACATCGCTGACCTCTTTATCCGAAACAAAGGATCCCTGCAGACGGGCCGGTTTCTGGTAATCCTGCGGCTTGTAGAGCATATCGCCTTTTCCAAGCAGTTTTTCCGCACCTCCCATGTCGAGGATCGTACGGGAATCTACGCTGGAAGAAACCGAGAATGCAATACGGGACGGCATATTTGCCTTGATAAGACCAGTGATGACATTGACGGAAGGTCTCTGTGTTGCAATAATCAGATGGATGCCGGCCGCACGGGCAAGCTGTGCCAGACGGCAGATCGCATCCTCCACTTCTCCCGGCGCAACCATCATCAGGTCGGCAAGCTCATCCACGATAATGACGATCTGCGGCAGTTTTTCCGGTTTTTTGCCGTTTTCATCCGGCGGCAGCTCGGCAACTTTTGCATTGTAGCCTTTCATATCGCGCACGTTGAATTCCGCAAATTTGTTATAACGGTCTGTCATCTCCGCAACCGCCCAGTTCAGAGCTCCGGAAGCCTTTTTCGGGTCTGTGACAACAGGAATAAAAAGGTGCGGAATGCCGTTATAAACAGAAAGCTCAACGACCTTCGGGTCGATCATGATCAGTTTGACGTCTTCCGGTTTTGCCTTATAAATAATACTCATAATCAGTGTGTTGATGCAGACCGATTTACCGGAACCGGTCGCACCGGCGATCAGAAGATGAGGCATTTTCGCGATATCTGCGATGACCGGCTGACCGGCGATGTCTTTTCCGACAGCAAAGGCAGATTCGAAGAAAAGTTCTTAAACTCCGGTGTTTCAAGAAGATCACGCAGCATCACGGCCGTGTTCGTCTTATTTGGAACCTCGATTCCGACTGCGGATTTTCCCGGGATCGGTGCCTCAATGCGGACATCTGCTGCTGCAAGACTCAGCTTGATATCGTCGGTCAATCCGACAATCCGGCTTACTTTCACGCCCTGTTCCGGCATCAGCTCATACCGTGTGACGGTCGGTCCGCAGCTTACGTTATTGACTGTAACTTTGACACCGAAGCTGTCCAGCGTCTCCTCCAGTTTCCGCGCTACTTCCCGCAAATGCGCATCGGAATCGCCCATGGCACCGCGCATCCCTTTTTTCAGAAGATTCATCGGCGGTGTTTTGTACTCCGGCCGCTTTTCCTCTGCTTTTTTCCCGATTTCCTGACGAATGCCGTCTATATCCGCCTCGATCTCTTCACAGGAAGACCGCGGATTTCTCGTATGATCCGCAGACGTTTTCTCTTTTTTCGCCTCTTCTGCAGCTTGCCGTGTCATCTCCGGTCCTGTCTTTTCCGGCTCTTCAGCCGGCACAGAACCACGGTGAATCGAAAGCTCCGGCATCTCCATCTGATGGGTATCGTCGTTTTCGTTTAAATCAGCCTTCGATTCCACATGAGAAAGAAGGCGGGATTTCTTTTTCTTCCCGGCTTTTTTCGGTTCCTCCACTGGCTCAAGAATCAGCTCTTTTCCTTCCTCTTCCTCCATCGCAGCTTGGCGCGCCAGACGCTCCTGGCGGCGCTCCTCCGCCATCCGGCGGTGGTCATTCGTCTTTTCATGGATCGGCGCGAGAATCGGCTTCTGCGTCATCACGATCACGGAAATCACGATGGCGATCACAATAATCACCCACGCACCGATCTGGCCGAATCCCATGCCGAGAATTTTCACGACAGACCCTCCTAAGATTCCTCCGCCGAGATGATCGTAGGCGCTGTCAAAATAGTAATCCAGAAATGTCGTATCTCTCGTATAGCCGGACGCCAGAAGCTGCATAAAAGCGCAGAAAAAGACGAAGCAGCTGATCGCTCCCCCGGTTTTCCGCACAATTAAAAAGTTCTGTCTGTTTGCTATGTAAAATGCTGTTCCAAAGAAGATCAGAACCGGTGCTGCCCACTCTGTCACGCCGAAAAGGCCGAAAAAGAAGTCGCAGACAGCCTGTCCGATCACGCCGCCCATACCGAAATTACTGAGCATCAGCAGAATCGAAACAGCAAGCACGGAAAGCAGAATAATTTCTGCGCGCACTCCCTCGTCCATCGGCTCACGGACTGTGTTTTTCCTTGTGCCGGAGGTACGTTTTGCGGTACTGCTCTTTTTCGCCGTTGTTTTTCTGGCCGTTGTTTGGGTCTGTTTCTTTTTTGCTGTTCCGGAAGCAGAAGTTTTTTTTCTTTGTCTTCCCGCTTCCCTTTGTTGTATTTGCCATGCAGAACTTCTCCCCTTTCTCGTATTACAGCAGAAAATATCCTGCAATGGAGAATGTCCCGACAAGAAGACAGTACAAAGCAAAATATTTCAGTTTCCGTTTTTTCACCACACGCATCAGAATGCGGATCGTAAAGTAACCGGCAAGTGCCGCCATGAAAACGCCGACCAGATATACCGGATGAAAAACAATTTTATTTTTTCCCATGGTCGCAATTTCAACGATCGTTGCCCCGATAATCGCCGGAACACTCACAATCAGAGAGTATTTCACAGCGTACGAACGGGTCATGCCGCCGATCACACACGCAGAAATAGTCGAACCAAGACGGGAAAGACCCGGAATCGTGGAAAAGCCTTGGAAGAATCCGGCAATCAGTGCATCTTTCGGCTTCAAATTTTTCTGCGTTTTTTCTCCCTCCGGAAGCATATCTGCCACCACAAGCAGAATCGCCGTCAGATACAGACCAACGCCAGGTGCCAGCAGATTCGAGGAGGTCAGTGTGACAAGGCTCTGAATCATGCCGCCGATTACAGCAGTCGGGATGGTGGTCAGAATCAGCAGGAAAGCAAGCATACGGTAGTTGCTGCCGAGTACCTTCCGGTACTGCTTTCTCTCCTGATGCTGACTGGAAAAGTGTTCCTTTAAATTATGAAACAGATCGATTATGATTCCGCACAGCGCGAGGAAGAGACGTTTCCATTCCTTCGAAAATGTGAGCAGAATTGCAATCATGGAGCCAAAGTGCAAAAGCACATTGAAAAACACCGTCTGCGTATCTTCGATCTTCATAAAGTGACGGAAGATAATCAGATGTGCGGAGCTGCTGATCGGCAGGAATTCCGTGATTCCCTGGATCAGGCCCAGAAATAAAGCTTCTATTACTGTCATTTTTTTATCCTGTTCCCTTATTTTTCTCTTTTGTGAAAGTCCGGACAAAACTTCCGTTCGAATTTTCACAGCGAACTCATTCTAACACAAAATCCCCTGAAACACAAGCCGCGCCGTGAAGTCAATTTTCTGTCCCTGCTGCCTTTTTCATCAGCTCATTCAGCTTTTCGAGCGCGCGGGCAATGCCGCCGACCTCGTCGATCAGGCCTTCTTCCACTGCCTGCGGGCCGTCCAGCATTGTTCCGACATCCTTGACCAGCATTTTCGTATCGAGCATCAGCTCCTCGAGCCGTTCCTTGGTGATTTTAGAATGGGCCGATACAAAACCTGTGATCCGATCCTGCGTCTTTTCCATATTACGGTACGTCTGTGCAACACCGATGAACATGCCGTTTGTACGCACCGGGTGAATGACCATGGTGGCACTCGGCACGATCAGCGAATAGTCTGCTGCAACGGCGAGCGGGACACCGATCGAATGACCACCCCCTAAAACGAGCGATACCGCAGGCTTTCGCATGGACGCAATCATCTCTGCAATTGCAAGACCGGCCTCCACATCTCCGCCTACGGTATTCAGGAGAATCAGAAGACCATCAATACTTTTGTCCTCCTCGGCACGGGCAAGAGCAGGGAGAATGTGCTCATAGCGCGTCGCTTTCGTGCGCTCGCCGAGTGATTCATGCCCCTCCACCTCGCCGATGATGGACAGCAGATAAATGTTGGTCTTCAGTTCTACAATATTTTCTTTTTCTGTCTGGTTTTTCTGTGATTCTGCCATACGGATTTCCTCTTTTCTGCTATTCCAAAATAGCTTCATCAGTATGCGCAGATTCTTATGATTCTATGTAATTTCCAGCGAAATTACTCGTCCAGATTGGTGTATACGTACTGTACGTCGTCGTCGTCATCCAGCAGATCCAGGGTACGGTTCAGATCTTTTAATGCCTGCGGATCGGTCAGCTCTACGTAGGTCTGTGGGATCATGGTAACGTCTGCCTCTGCCATGGCGATACCGTCTTTCTCCAGAGCCTCACGTACTGCGGAGAAGTCATCCGGATCGGTAATGATTTCGTAGCTGTCCTCTTCGTCTGCGAAGTCTTCTGCGCCTGCATCCAGAGCAAGCATCATCAGATCGTCAGCATCCATTTCGCACTCTTCTTTGTCGATGATGATCTGGCCTTTTTTGTCGAACATGTAGGATACGCATCCCGGTGTTCCAACGCTTCCGTTTCCTTTGGTGAAAGCGCTTCTTACGTTTGCTGCGGTACGGTTCTTGTTGTCGGTCAGAGTCTCTACGATGATCGCGATACCATTCGGGCCATAACCTTCGTAGGTGATACGCTCGTAGTTGTCTGCGTTTGCATCTCCGGCAGCTTTTTTAATACCGCGGTCGATGGTATCGTTCGGCATGTTGTTTGCTTTTGCTTTTGCGATAACGTCACGCAGCTTGCTGTTGTTTGCCGGATCCGGTCCGCCCTCTTTGACAGCGATTACGATCTCACGGCCGATGATGGTAAAGATTTTACCTTTTTTTGCGTCGTTTTTTTCTTTCTTATGCTTAATATTGGCAAATTTTGAATGTCCTGACATACCTCTTTTGTCTCCTTTATTTAAAGTATTACTTTTCTGTAAAAAGGTTTCCCCGAAAAACGGCAGAAGCCCATATAATATAGAATATAGCACGATCTTTCTCATTCGTCAACCGTGAACCGCGCCAAAAATACCCCTTATGTAGCAGATCCAGGCTGATTTTCAGTGCTTCGTTCACAAGGGCCAGCTGTTCCGGCGTCAGATGACAGATTTTATCTTTCAGCCTTCTCTTATCGATCGTCCGAAGCTGTTCCAGTAAAATAACAGAATCCCGTACAATCCCATAGGCGGACGCTTCGATCTCAATGTGCGTCGGCAGCTTCGCCTTATTCATCCTCGATGTAATCGCCGCACAGATCACCGTCGGACTGTGCCGGTTGCCGATGTCATTCTGAATGATCAGCACCGGACGGACACCGCCCTGCTCACTTCCCACAACGGGCCGCAGGTCGGCATAATATACATCGCCACGCTTGATTACCACTTGTGCTCACTCTCCGATTCTTTCCGTTTTGCTTTCCCATACGATAACGATCCGGCGTTTTACGCCTTTTAAAATCGTTTCCATGTATTTAATATTGCCTGTTTTTCCGGAGGTATTCACAAATTTCATCCGGCGCTTCAAAAAGTCCGCCCGGAGTCCTTTTGGGAACCCGTGATTCTGATCTGCTTTGCTCAGATTGACTGCAATCCTCTGATAATCTCGGATGCTGTTACATAGGAAGCACTGCTTTTTTCTTCCGCAGCCTCTCCCGCCTTTCCATGCGCATATGCCGCCAGTGCCGCTGTTTTGGCAAGGCTGATTTTTTTCTCGTTTTTTTCACACTGACGTTTTGCTGCAAAGGCGCCTGTGATTCCCGCGAGCACATCGCCGCTTCCCGCCGTCGCAAGCGCACTGCTTCCGCTTGTGTTTATGTAATACTGCTCACGCCCTTCCTCTGCTGTCACGGTTACGGAATCCTTTCGTACACAGCAGGCCTGGTATTTTTCGGCTGCCCTTCCGGCGCTTCCTGCCGGGTCACGCTGGCATTCTGCAATGGTCATGTGCAGCAGCCGTGCAAGCTCTCCTACATGAGGCGTTAAAATTTTTTCTGCCCGGCAGCCCGAAAGAATCTCTGCATCTTCTGCAATCAGGTTCAGCGCATCTGCATCCAGAACAAGAGGAACTTCTGTGTGCTGCACCGTAAAAACGAGCAGTTCTTTTGCCGTCCGGCTTTTGGAAAGTCCCGGTCCCGCAACAACAGCGTCCGCCCAGGCGAGATCCTGCAGCAGGGCTTCTTCCGGAAGCGGCTCATCCTCCTTCCAGAAATCCGCCATTGCTTCCGGCAGGGCACAGAAAAGCGGCGTACGGTTTCTTTCCTCTGTCACAACCTTTACCATGCCGGCACCGGATGCAAGGACTGCCCTGGCACACAAAACAGCGGCTCCGCACATGGCACCGGAACCGGCAAGTACCAGCACCTTTCCGAAGGTTCCCTTATTTCCCATCGGCGTGCGGGTAAGAAACCGGTCCAGATCTTCTTTTTCCACTGAACCGTACCAGGGCGTCTCCTCTTCTCCTGCATCAAAGCCGATTCCGATATCACGGACCAGGACCTCTCCGGCATATCGTTTTCCGGGATCAAAGAGAAGCCCTGGCTTTGCACAGGCAAATGTCACCGTGGCTCTGGCTTTCACCGCCGCATCAAGGACCTCTCCGGTATCCGTGTGGATCCCCGAAGGGATGTCCACGGCAAGAACAGGAACACCGCTTGCGCAGATTGCTTCCACTGCCCTCCGGTACTCCCCTGCCAGCGGACGGGATACGCCAATTCCAAAGATGGCATCTATGATAACAGTATATTCCCGGAAATCCGGATTCTTAACCTCACGGACCCCATAATTTTCCGCAATTTTCTTCTGTGCTCTCATGCCTTCACTGTATTTTTCCGGATTTCAAGACAGAACAGTTCCGCATCCACCCCTTTCGTCTTTAAAATCCGTGCAATTGCCGCACCGTCCCCTCCATTATTTCCGGGACCGCACACAGCAAGGACTTTTCCTGTATCCCATGTTCCATTTTGAAGCTCCTCCACGCAGGACAGCGCTGCGCGCTCCATCAGTACCAGGGACGGTACCCCCATGGTTTCGATCGTATTGCGGTCTGCCTGCTTCATCTGTGCTGCTGTAAGAATCCGTTTCATCGCTTTTCCTCCTTTTCCTTCCTTATCCGGAAAGTGAACAGAAAAAGTCTCCGGTTTCCCGAAGACTCTCCTGCTTTTGTTTTGGTTTCTTAATTGTTCTTTGGATGCTCCGCCTCATATCTGGTCAGATTGTAGGAGAGACGCATCAGACTTTCGGAAAGATGGACGTTCTCGACGATCACATCTTTCGGAAGTTTTAAGTTTAGATCGGTATGTGCAAAATTCCAGATTGCTTTTACACCGTTGTCCACGAGAATCTCTGCCATCTCTACCGCTTTTGCTTTTGGCAGTGTCAAAGCCGCAATCTCTACATGGTGTTCCTTGATAAATTCCGGAAGCTCGTCCGCCATGCGGATTTCAATTCCGCGCACGGAGATTCCTTTTAATACCGGGTTGACGTCAAAAATACCGACCGTTTTGAATCCGCTTCTTTCAAAGGCCGCATAATTGGCAAGCGCCTGTCCCAGATTTCCGGCTCCGACAAAAATCATATTGTGGACTCTGTCCAGACCTAAGATTTTTCCAATCTCGCTGTACAGATACCGCACGTTATAACCATACCCCTGCTGGCCAAAGCCGCCGAAATTATTTAAGTCCTGGCGAATCTGGGAAGCTGTCACTTTCATCCGCTCGCTCAGCTCACCGGAAGAGATCCGTTCTACTCCGTCCTCCAGCAATTCGCCCAGGTAACGATAATATCTAGGAAGTCTTTTGATAACTGCCCGCGAAATTCCTTTTTCTTCCAAGATAAATTCCTCCTTATTTACACCTGCATATATTCATATTATATATGGTTGATAGAAAATTGTCAAAGATTTCTTGAAATTTTGTGTATTACTCTCTATAATAAGGATGGTGTATTATGTCAAAATACAGAAATATGTTATCTGGAGGAACCACATGATTCTTGCATGTCAGAATATCTCGAAAGCATTCGGGACAACGGAAATTATCAAAAATGCATCTTTTCATATAGAAGAACGCGAAAAAGCCGCACTGGTCGGCATCAACGGTGCTGGAAAATCGACGCTGTTAAAAATCATCATCGGCGAAATGAGGGCCGATGAGGGAGAGGTCATCCTCTCCAAAGGAAAGACGATGGGCTATCTCGCCCAGCATCAGGATCTGACCGGACACCTTTCCATTTACCAGGAAGTGCTGACCGCGAAACAGAATCTGATCGATATGGAGGAACGCCTCCGTCAGATGGAAAGTGATATGAATACAAAATCCGGTGCAGAGCTGGATGAACTTCTTTCCACCTACACCCGCCTCTCCCATACCTTTGAACTGGAAAACGGATACGCGTACCGCAGTGAAGTCGTCGGTGTTTTAAAAGGTCTTGGCTTTTCCGAGAGCGATTTTGAAAAACAGGTGGACTCCCTCTCCGGCGGTCAGAAGACCCGCGTGGCACTTGGTAAACTGCTGCTTACCAAACCGGACATCATTCTGCTCGACGAGCCGACCAACCACCTCGATATGGACTCGATCTCCTGGCTCGAAACGTATCTTTTAAATTACAGCGGAGCCGTCCTGATCGTCTCCCATGACCGTTACTTTCTCGACCGCGTTGTCACAAAAGTCGTTGAAGTGGACAATAAAAAAGTAACAACTTTTGAGGGAAACTATACCGCCTACAGTCAGAAAAAAGCAATGCTCCGTGAAGCCGCTTACCATGCCTGGGTCAACCAGCAGCAGGAAATCCACCATCAGGAAGAAGTCATTGCAAAGCTGAAATCTTTCAACCGCGAGAAATCCATCAAACGCGCCGAGAGCCGTGAAAAAATGCTGGACAAAATGGATGTGCTGGAAAAGCCGACCGAAGTACGCTCCGATATGCGGATCCGTCTGGAACCGCGCATCACAAGCGGAAACGATGTGCTGACCGTCGAGCACCTCTCCAAAGCCTTCCCGGGACAGACGCTTTTCCAGGATCTGAATTTCGAAATCAAGCGCGGCGAGCGCGTGGCAATCATCGGAAACAACGGAACGGGAAAAACGACGATCTTAAAGATCTTAAACGAAGTCATCCGCCCGGATGCCGGCTCTTTTACACTTGGAAGCCGTGTACAGATCGGTTACTACGATCAGGAGCATCAGGTGCTCCACATGGAAAAGACCATTTTCCAGGAGATTTCCGACGCGTATCCATATCTGACAAACACCGAAATCCGAAATGTGCTGGCCGCCTTCCTGTTTACAAACGACGATGTCTTCCAACCGATTCATACCTTGAGCGGCGGTGAGCGCGGACGAATTTCCCTTGCCAAGCTGATGCTCTCGAACGCCAACTTCCTGATCCTCGACGAGCCGACCAACCACCTCGATATCGTCTCTAAAGAGATTCTGGAAAATGCACTGAAGGACTACACCGGAACGGTGCTATATGTCTCCCACGATCGTTATTTTATTAACCAGACCGCAACCCGGATTCTGGAGCTGACGGGACAGACACTCGTCAACTATATCGGAAATTACGATTACTATCTGGAGAAAAAAGAAGAGCTGACCCGCATCTATGCTCCTGCTGCCGATGCCGCCGCTCCGGAAGAAACAGCGGCTCCTTCCGAAGCCTCCTCCACAAAGCTGGACTGGAAAGCGCAGAAAGAAGAACAGGCACGTCTCCGCAAGAAAGAAAACGAGCTGAAAAAGACGGAGAAACGAATTGAAGAGCTTGAGACACGCGATTCGGAAATTGATGAGGAAATGTCGAAACCGGAAGTCGCAACGAATGTGGCAGAGTGTGTGAAATTAAGCAAAGAGAAAGCAGAGATTGCCGCGGAACTCGAAGAGCTGTATGAAAAATGGGAAGAGCTTGCCGAATAGACCTGGTTTTCCCCGGAAAAATTCAAAACAGAAAAAGCCGGTCCGGCGCATCCCTTTTTGCGGGAATGCCGGATCGGCTTTCTTTTTTGCTTCGTTTAATTATTTCTCCAGCTCCTCGCGGATGGCCAGGATGAAATCACGGCTGTTTAATACGGTCGGATTTTCCATGGTGGTGATCAGCGCAAGGTCTTTTGTCATTTTTCCACTCTCGATCGTTGCGATCGTTGCTTTTTCCAGACGGTCTGCAAATGCGGAAAGTTCTGCGTTTCCATCCATTTCCCCGCGTTTTCTGAGTGCGCCGGTCCATGCAAAAATGGTGGCCACGGAGTTGGTGGATGTCTCCTCACCTTTTAAGTGACGGTAATAGTGGCGCTGTACGGTTCCGTGCGCAGCCTCGTACTCGTAATATCCGTGCGGGGATACGAGAACAGAAGTCATCATCGCAAGGGAACCGAAGGCGGAGGATACCATGTCGCTCATGACATCGCCGTCGTAGTTCTTGCAGGCCCAGATAAAGCCGCCCTCTGCTTTCATGATGCGGGCAACGGCGTCGTCGATCAGAGTGTAGAAGTAGGTAATGCCTGCTTCTGCAAATTTCTCTTTGTACTCTGCATCGAAGATCTCCTGGAAGATATCCTTGAAGCGGTGATCATACTTCTTGGAAATCGTATCCTTGCTTGCAAACCACAGATCCTGTTTCGTGGACAGTGCGTACTCGAAACAGCTTCTCGCAAAGCTTTCTATGGAGTTATCCAGATTGTGCATGCCCTGAATGACACCGGCGCCGGTGAAGTTGTGGATCAGCTCTCTTGTCTCGGTGCCGTCCTCAGCCGTATAAACCAGCTCTGCTTTTCCCGGTCCCGGAATGCGCATTTCTGCATTTTTATAGACATCTCCGTATGCATGACGGGCAATCGTGATCGGTTTTTTCCAGTTGCGCACGCACGGCTCGATGCCTTTTACGACAATCGGGGTACGGAAAACGGTTCCGTCGAGCATGGCACGGATCGTTCCGTTCGGGCTCTTCCACATTTCTTTCAGATTGTACTCGGTCATACGCGCTGCATTCGGCGTAATGGTGGCACATTTGACTGCTACACCGTATTTCTTGGTAGCGTTTGCGGAATCTACGGTTACCTGATCGTTCGTCTCGTTTCTGTGTTCCAGTCCCAGATCGTAATATTCCGTTTTCAGGTCAATAAACGGGAGAAGCAGCTCATCTTTGATCATTTTCCAGAGAATTCTGGTCATCTCATCTCCATCCATCTCTACCAGAGGAGTGGTCATCTGAATTTTTTCCATAGTAGGCCTCCTTTTTCTATTCCCGTTTATTGTATAAAGTATCCTATAGCTTGTCAAGTCAAAATTCGCCTGATTTTTTGGCATTTTCCCATAAATTCACACAATTTTTGCAGGATGAGAGGTGTTTTCCTTCATTTTTCTTTTTTATGCTGCCGCACAGTGTCTCACAGAAGAGACAGAAAACGGTCTGTTTGAAGCATCCCATGCCCCTGACGGTTGCGCGGAAGGCCAAGGTCTCTCGCCGATTCGCAAAGCAGCATTTTCGCCTGGACATTTGTAAGATCCGGAACCCGTTCAAGTGCCAAAGCCACGGCTCCGGACACCCGCGGTGCCGCCATCGAGGTGCCGCTCTTCACCACATATTCCTTCCTGCTTCTTCCAGGCGCGCAGGAAATGAGACGTTTTCCAGGCGCGACAAGATCCGGTTTGCAGACGCAGTCCCGTGTCGGGCCGCATCCGGAGATTCCTCTTCTTGGCTCCAGCAGATCGCCCGCTCCCACGGTGATCACTTTTCTGCTGTTCCCCGGCGCCGTAATACTGCCCGGAGCGGGCCCCAGATTTCCGGCCGCTGTCACAACAGTGATCCCGTCATCCCAGGCGCGCTCCACCGCCTGTACTAGCAGATCATCCACCGTTTTTTCCTGCTCTGTTGTTCCCACTGAAATATTTAAAATGCGGATATTAAGTCTTATTCGCTCTTTGCACACCCAGTCAATCGCCGCGAGGATATCCTGCTTTCTTCCATTTCCCCTTCGGTCCAGAATCTTCACTACGACAAACCGGCATCCCGGTGCCGCACCCTGGTATTTTCCGCCGGACGCTCTTCCACTTCCGCCAAGGATACCACAGACATGCGTTCCGTGTCCATTGTCATCGTAAGGCGTCTCCCGCCCGTACACAAGATCCCGGAAGGCTACAATCCGGCCGTCAAAATCCATATGGGGAAAAATCCCTGTATCCAGCACGGCGGCTGTAATTCCTTTTCCTGTCAGATTTTCCTGCTCTTTCATCCATAAGCCCCTGTGTATTCTTATCTTATGGTATGCAAAAAAGGCTGCCTTTCGCAAAGAACAGCCTTTTTGTTTTTCTTTTCTATACTTAAAACTGAATCTGCTTTTCCCCTTTCCGTTTCCAGAGAGCTGCTGCAAGCGGGATGCCGCAGAGCTCAGCCAGGACAAAGGCGCCCCATATCAGATTCAGGTTTCCAAATCCTTTGAGAAGAAATGCAAACACCAGCGGCAGAATCGCCTGGCGTGTCATGGATATGTACATACTTCTTTTCCAAGGGAAAGTCCCTGCAACGCCGCCTGATAGATCAGGCCTGGAATCGAAAGCAGATAGGCCACTGCCAGAATGCGGAGCGCCGGGACTCCAATGCGCATCAGATTGTCCGAGGCATCATATTGTATGTATGGCAATAAAAAACAGGAAGATATCTGCCAAAACCGTTTCGGTAAAGATCTTCCTGTCCTTTTTTCAGAAACTTTTCAAAAACATTACTTCTGCTGCTCCATTCGCTTCAATTCCGGCAGAACCAGAATCAGCATGGTGATAAAGCAGAGACTTCCGCCGATTACGTTTGATACCGGTTCGGCAAGGAAGACACCGTCCGTTCCCATGTGGAGTACGTACGGCATCAGATAGGTGAGCGGTACAACAATGAAGACTTTTCGGAGCAGGGAGAAAAAGATCGCCTGTTTCTTTTTATTCAGAGATTTGAATACGGTCTGTCCAATGTACTGCAGATCCATGAAAATGAATGCTGCAAAGTACTGCTTCAGAGCCGGAACCGCATCTGCGGTCAGTACCGCATCCGAACTGAAAATACCGATCAGCGCATGCGGCGCCAGAACAATCACGCTCCACATCACTGCGGTATAGCCGAGGATCATCGCACTCATGACACACATCGCCTTGCGCACGCGGGCCGGACGGCGTGCACCGTAATTATAGCTCAAAATTGGAGAAGTTCCCTCATTCATTGCATAGATCGGTGTCTCGACGAGCTGACGCACGCTCGATACGATCGTCATAACAGAGATGTAAATATCACCGCCGGTCACAGAAAGTACATTGTTGCAGCAGATCGTGACAAGGCTGTTGGTCAGCTGCATGATAAATCCGGCGGTACCGAGACTGACAATATTTTTCGCATAGCCTGCACACTCAGAAATTTCATCTTTCCGCACAAAGCGCACTTTCAGTTCCGATTTCCGGGTCAGGAAATACAGAACGAACACGGCGGAAAGTGTCTGGGAAATCACAGTTGCAATCGCAGCCCCCTGCACACCAAAACCAAATACAAAGATAAACAGCGGGTCAAGCAGCAGGTTTGCGACCGCTCCGATCGTGACGGAAAGCATGCCAACGGTCGAATAGCCCTGCGCGTTGATGAACGGGTTCATGCCGGTTGCCACCATCGACGGCAAAGTTCCGATCAGATAAATCATCATATAAGGATACGCGTATACCATCGCATCTGCCGATGCACCGAACAGCGACAGCAGTGGACGAGCAAACAAAAAGCCGATCACCATCAGTATGACAGCACAGACACATACCATGGAATACGACGTATTCATAATACGTTCCGCCTTTTTTTGATCATTCTTTCCACTCTCAATCGAAAACAGCGGAGCGCCGCCGCTTCCAAACAAGTTGCTGAATGCTGTGATGATAACGATCAGCGGAAAGCACAGACCGACTGCACCGAGTGCCGCCGTTCCTACCTCCGGGATCCGCGCGATGTAGACGCGGTCTACAATATTGTACAGCAGACTCAAAATCTGAGCAACCAGCATCGGGAGCGCTGCCCCGAAGATGTTTCCGGTTACGGTTCCATGTTCGAAATCAATTCGTTTCATTTGTTCCCTCATTCCCTTCTTTTTCACTTGCTTTTCAGTATAGCATGGCGTATTCTATATGTAAATTATTGTTTTTATATTGAAATTGAATAATTTTTATATAGTTTTTTCAGGAGGATTTTTATGGAACTTCGACAACTCGAATACTTCCGCGCCATCGTGGACGCGGGAACCATCAGCGGGGCGGCACGGGTGCTGCATATGACACAGCCGCCGTTAAGTTATCAGATCAAAATGCTGGAGGAAGAGCTTCAGGTGCCTCTTCTCATCCGCGGTACAAAGAAAATCACCCTGACCGAGGCAGGAAAAACACTGTATGAACAGGCAGGAACGCTTCTGATGCTTGCGGATCTCACCAGGCGCGAAGTCGTAAAATCCAGTCAGTCTGCGACACTCCACATCGGCATGACGCCATCCACCGTTTCGCTGCTCGCCGACTATCTCCTGCGATTTTCCCGGAAATACCCGCACATCCATTTTGATGTCCACGAGGGTTCTACCTTTGCTTTAAAAGACCAGCTCGAAAATCACATGGTGGATCTCACCACGCTCCGCACGCCAATCGTTTTAAATGGCTGCGAGACGAAGACCCTTTTAAAAGAGAGCATCACCGCCATGGCACTCCCTTCTCACCCGCTTTTTGCCGGGCGTGAAACCCTTTCGCTTACGGAACTTGCCGAGCAGCCGCTGATTCTGTCGAACCGCTACCGGAAATACATGCTCTCCGCTTTCGAGCAGGCGGGTCTGTTCTGCGATATCTATCTCACCTGCGAGGACGCCCGCACGGCAATGACAATGGCAGAAAAAGGCCTTGGCATCGCTCTTCTGCCGGCCTCCATGCTGAATCTTACCCATAAATTAAAGGCCTGCACCATCACAGATGCAGACCTTACAACCGAAATCCTGCTTGCCTGGCGCAAGGGGCGCCTTCCGTCTGAACTTCGGGCTTTTCTGGAATTGTGGGATGAAAATGACTCCCTCAATAATCAAATTCATGTTCCCCAACCGTAATCGTCTGCGTCAGTTTTTCATTCAGATACGGTTTACGAATCTCAATTAGATTCAGAACGGTGTAACCACGCTTTCCCAAAAATTCAATCATCCTGTGGTTATTGGGATGGACATAGTTGTAAACCGTATCGTTTCCATAAGAAGCTGCAATTTCTTCTGCCTTGCCATGCAGTGCGGCAGCAACTCCCTGCCGGCGGTACTCTTCTCTGACAAAGATGGATTCCACCCACACCACCTCGCTCTCAATACGACAGACAACATAACCTGCGTATTCGCCATGCACCGTGGCGGCAAACACTGGAAATCCTGCTAAAAGGTATTCCTTCATTTCTTCCCGTCCGTCTTCCACGTTCGGTTTTGATGCAATTCCTTTATAGGAACGCAGTTCTACTCGAAACAGCGCAACCATTTCTGCAAGGGCATCGTTTACCTGCCTGATTTCTACCAGTTCTATTTTTTTCATGGTTTCTCTCTCCTGCCACTGTCGTTCTTTTTCCTATTTGCAATTCGTCTCGCTGCTCATATCCGTGATCGAAGTATATCAGGCTTCTTTTCTCTTGCGAAACAAATATTCATCCAATTGTTTCCGAATCGTTTCCGGTATTTCTCTTGCCACCGGGCAGACCGCTGCGTTTGCGAATCTTCCGGTAAATACTGTCAGGAAATCAATATCTTTTTGCAGCTGCTCCATCGACATCACATCTTTGACATCGTAGCGGCAGTGAATCGGGGCGACATTTCCGTTGGCAATACGCGCAAACGAAACAGCCGGAACCCCATGATCGGCAAATGGTGTGGAATCACTGGAATAGACGCCGTTTTCTGCCGCAATTGGAAATCCAACTTCTGCAGCCATATAGCTGATGTAATGGGTAAGCTTTTCTTCTGCCGATACACAGGCGATAAATTTTCCCATATACGTTCCGATCATGTCCAGATTGATGTTCAGTACTGTTTGTCTCAGTTCTTTTTCATGATCTCTGACATACGCTTTTGATCCTAAAAGTCCTCTTTCTTCGCTTCCGCAGAATACAAACCGAAGACCATAATTCAGCTCTTTCCCTTTCATCTGCTCCATGATTCCAAGAAGCCCTGCGCATCCGCTCATGTTGTCATATGCACCATGCGAAAGCGATGTCGTATCATAATGCGCGCTTAAAACGATCCATTCTTCTCTTTTTCCCGGCAATTCTGCAATCACATTATGGGATTCTCCATCGTATTCCTTCTGCCGGATTTCCAGACGGATCTGTTTTACTTTATTTTTCACAAGTTCTACTGCCTGTGCGGAGTGAATCATAGCGCAGAGCACTTTCTTTTCCTCTCCGACAACGGCTTCCCGAAGATCTCTCTGATCAATGTCTGTATGTGGGTAATAGCTGTTTCCATATTGGAACAGAATCGCTTTCGCGCCTGCTTTCATCAAATCCTGGTACGCAAAAAATCCGATTCCCTGCGTATCCATCAGCACAATTTTATCTTTTGCACCGGCAACGGAAACCGGATCGGTTCCCGGCATATAGTAGAGTTCGCCTTCCACGCTTCCGCTTCCGCAGCATGTGAGCGCTTTGCATGGAATTCCCATCCCGTCTGCATACAAATGTGCCTCTTCGATTTCGCCCATTGCAACGCGGAAACTTTCCAGTTCTGCCGGGACTCCTAATGTCTCGCACTGCTCCTTTAAATAATTTGCAACCTGCAATTCTTCTTTTGTGCCGCTTGCATGCACAAAATCTGTCTGGTCAAAAATAGATTGTAATTTCATTATATTTACCTTCCCTTTCTTCCTTTAGTCAAGCGGATATTCGCAATCCGCTTTCGCTACTTGCTCATAACCAAAATCGAAATCCCATTTGTAAGCGCAAGCCAGATTTTCATGATTTACGCTTTTCCATGTTGCGCCCAAATATCAGAGAGACTCCATCAACCCTTTGATTCCCCGTTCTTTATAGATATCTTTATAGTATTGGACCTCATCTTTAATCAATTCATCGATCACCTGCATGCCAAGCAGTTCCACCGGCGCCTGGTCATCTGTGAGGATATAATTTCCTTTTTGATATTCTGTAAGATTTGAAGCAACTTCCTGCATCATATTTTTCAGATTTGCATTTGTAAGTTCGCCTGTATGCTTCGTCAGATTCTTTCCGATGTCCGGATCGTCCGACGCAAAGAGTTCCCGGTTGGATGATCCCGCCACATCGACGATAACCTCGGTAGTAAAGACACTTCCAATCGTATCTGAAAGGTACTGATTGATGTTTCCCTCTTTCGTTCCTCGCATATTCATATTTACCACCATGACGCCATCGTCCTTCAGATGCGATTTCACCAGCGCAAAGAACTCTTTCGAGGACATCTGGAATGGAATTGTGATGTCCTGATATGCATCAACCATAATCACATCATATGCTTTCTGCGAGGCGTTTAAAAACGCTCTTCCATCGTAAGTAGTCACCGGAACATCCTCTGAGAGTGAGAAATATTTCCGAGAGAGATCCGTGATCTTCTCATCAATTTCTACGCCTTCGATATTCATGTCCCCAAAATATTTCCTGCACTGTGTGGCGTAGGTTCCCGTACCCATGCCAAGGATCAGCACATCCATCTGATCTGTCGGCTTGTCTTTGAGCATAAGCGGCGCCGCCATCGCATAATCATAGTACATTCCGGTCAGTTCATCCTGCTTCATATAGACAGACTGTACGCCAAACAGAACATTGGTAGACAATGCTACTCTCTCATCATTTTCGTACACCTGAAGATAGTTGTATACAGACTCTCCCTCATATGTCAGGTTGTTTTCCCAGAATGCGAAGGAATCGGAATAACCTGTTCCACAGCAGAACGCGAAAATAAGTACCGATGCAATCACTTCTTTTTTCCCTGCTTTTTCCATCACAAAATACACGATGGATAACGCAAGTAAAATTCCCGCAAAGATCAGAAAAGTGATCGATGTTCCAACCGCAGGGATCGTAACAAACGTCGGCACAAAGGTACCAATAATGCTGCCGATCGTATTGAATGCTCCCAGTGTTCCCACCGTTTTTCCGTTATCATCCAGATTGCTCACCGAATATTTGACCAGCGACGGAGTTACCGTACCCAGTAAAAATAACGGGAACACAAAAATTACCATACAGGCCACAAACGCAGCCAGGATCAGAAAATTGTTATTTACGGAAAAAATCAGAACCGCAGAAATGCCAACAATGATATATTTTCCGACCACGGGAATTAACGCAATCCATAAAGCAGCTACGATGATACGTCCATAGAGCTTGTCCGGATTGGGCGACTTGTCCGCCGTTCTGCCTCCATAGATATTTCCCAGTGCCATAGCAATCATGATGGTTCCGATGATGATCGTCCATACAATCTGTGAAGAACTAAAATACGGGGCAAGCAGCCTGCTCGCACCAAGTTCTACCGCCATCACAGACATTCCGGAAAAAAATTCTGTCAGATACAAAAATAACTTGTTTTTTAAGATGCCACGATTTTTTCTTTCCATGTCGACTCCTTTTTTATTTTATCTTTTTGCTGCCATCATGCCGGCAAAAGAGTGAAACATACCGCAAAATGGAACGCACAGAATGCGGAAATGATTTTTCAAACGCGCTCTACTATCATACTATAGACTTCTTTGGAATTTTGCAATATATTTTTCCATGACTCTTAATGTCCAAACAGCCATCCCATAATTTTTTCATCCCGACAGAACAGATAACCGCCTCCGTGCTGATAAGTCACTTTCGTTCCTGCAAAGTAATTTTTCTCTTTTATATCCAGTACCAGCAAATTGTCTATTTCGGATTTTGCTAAACCCTGCTCTGCATACAGCTCATATAAAATCTGATACGCTTCTTTAAACGGTTCTGATCCATAATATTCATCACTTTCGCCAATCACAAAATAGACCGGTGTTTTTGCCTCTGTCACCGGTTCATATGCTCCATCCCATTTGGAGCTGCACATGAGCGCTGCAGTAAACAGTTCCGGCTTTTTTCCCAGGATCAGCGCCAGCGTTTCTCCTCCGCCGGAATAGCCGTTACTATATACTTTTTCCGGTTCTGCTGCCCCTTCTGATGCTGCTGCCCCTTCTGTTTCTTCCAGCTCTGTCATTTCTTCTGTGTTTCTTTTTTCTTCTGTATCCTTTGAATCCTCTATCTGTTCAGATCCCGCTGCCGGAACATCCATATTCCTTTTTCCAGCGCTTTTAAAAAACTATCTGGATAGCAGAAGCGATATAGCAAAAATAGCAAAGCAAACCGTAATCAGCATTATTTTTCTTTTTGTCATAATGTGAATTCCTCCTTTTTTTACTATTTTTAATCATAGCAAAACGAGACCTCCATAAGAAGTCTCGTTTTTTTCAGTCATAACCTTTCCGTTTATTCTTCTGGTCAAAGCTCTACCACTTTCGTTGCCAGCTTTCTGGCAAACCTTGCATCATGCTCCACGATCAGCATCGTTGGCTGGAACTGCGCAATCAGTTTCTCAATCTGCATCCGTGAAAATACATCAATATAATTCAGCGGTTCATCCCACAGATAGAGATACGCAGGTGTTAAAAGGCTGGCAGCAATCAATACTTTTTTCTTCTGTCCCTCGGAAAATTCCTCCATGTTTTTTACAAACTGTTCTCTGTCCAGATCCAGGCTGCGCAACATGGAAAGGAGCATTGGCTCATCAATTTCCTGCTTTTTGGCAAATTCTTTCAGCGTTCCGGACAGATGCGAGGTATCCTGGTTGATATAGGAAATAACGAGATTTGAGGCAATCGAACAGGTACCCGTTGCCATTATATTTTCGCCGGAAAGATTTTCGCATCCGGACATCGTAATTTTCCGCTTTTCGATTCCGCCATTGGAAGAATTTTGCAGGTTCTGCGTCAGAATATACTTGATCAGGCTGGATTTTCCACAGCCATTTTTTCCTTTCAGAAAAACACGGTCTCCTTGTTTCAGTTCAAAATTCAATCCGGTGATCACATTCTCTTTTCCATCCCGGTATTTTAAGGAAAAATCCCTGCATTCGATCAGCCGTTCTTTGTAATGGGAAAGCGGCATAATCTTTAAATCTTTTACCGTTTCGATATCTTTTAACAGCCTTCCTTTTTCTCGATCTCCCGGTCCATTCTCTCCTCGTCACGCTTTGACGCGCGACTGCATTTTCTTCGTCTTTGCTCCGATATACGTATCGTGTCGAT
>ENA-OQCN01000030-OQCN01000030.1-human-gut-metagenome-genome-assembly--contig:-NODE-30-length-54440-cov-7.334634_pt1 | contig 54440 bp, 56 predicted proteins | sample MGYA00242497_ERZ504576 | MGnify/ENA primary metagenome ERZ504576 (study PRJEB26092, sample SAMD00036296) | human gut metagenome | host: Homo sapiens | study: EMG produced TPA metagenomics assembly of...
ATTTTTTTGAACTCTGTTTTAAGTTCTCTGTCTTGCGACAGCTTGTTTATTCTATCAAAATGTTTTTCATTTGTCAAGAACTTTTTTCATAACTTATTTAATCAGCTTATTTCAAAGCAATATTTATAAAGTCATGTCTGTAAATTGTAACTCACAAGCTCTACAACTCAATGTGTCCCGCGAGTCAGCTTTGATATAATATCATCCCGGCACACATATGTCAACGGATTTACTGCAATTAATTAAAGTAGTAAAACTATCTTAAAAAACACAAATTTTCTAAATTGTCTGTTTATTATATACAATTCTCACAATTACTATCTGACAGCCTCTATTGCTTCCTTGATATTTGCCACACCGACAATCTCAATTCCACTAATATGTGACACTCCCGCAAGACACACTTTGGGAACAATACACTTTTTAAAGCCAAGCTTCTTTGCCTCAGCAACACGCTGCTCGGACATGGTAACTCCGCGCACCTCTCCGCTTAAGCCCACCTCTCCAAAGCATATGGTATCCTCACGCACAATAATATCCTTTTTGCTTGATGCGATTGCAAGCACTATCCCAAGGTCTATCGCCGGTTCGTTCATCCTTATACCGCCTGCTATATTCACATAAGCGTCACAGTCTGACAGTGACAGGTTGGCTCTTTTTTCAAGGACCGCCATGAGTAGATTTACTTTATTATAATCTGTGCCATTTGCTGTACGCCTTGGATTATTAAAAAAGCTGTGACATACAAGAGCCTGTATCTCGAGAAGTATCGGACGGCTTCCCTCTATGGAACATGTGACAATTGATCCTGATGCTCCCTCGGGCTTACCGCTAAGCATATACTCCGACGGATTTTCCACCTCAACAAGTCCCTCCGCCTTCATTTCAAATACGCCTATCTCATTGGTCGAACCAAATCTGTTCTTAACACCTCTAAGTATCCTGTACGACTCATACCTGTCACCCTCAAAATAAAGCACAGTATCAACCATATGCTCTAACGTCCTCGGCCCCGCAACCGCACCATCCTTTGTCACATGTCCTACTATAAAAACAGAAATACCCAGAGTCTTTGCAAGCTGCATAAGCACTCCGGTTGTCTCCCTGACCTGTGAGACACTACCGGTGCCGACGCTATCTCCTCATTGTACATAGTCTGGATGGAATCTATTACAACAACCTCCGGTTTTTTCGTTGAATCACGTCCTTTGCTATATCAAGACTTGTCTCACATAAAAGCTCCAGTGAATCCGTAAAATCGCCAAGTCTGTCGGCACGCATCTTTATCTGATGCAGGGATTCCTCACCTGACACATAAAGTAATGGCACCTTTTTTTGTGAAAGTTCCCTGCATACCTGAAGTAGAAGCGTGGATTTTCCTATACCCGGATCTCCTCCCACAAGCACAAGCGACCCCCTCACAATTCCTCCACCAAGCACTCTGTCAAACTCGGCTATACCTGTCACTATACGCTCCTCTTTCTCGCTTTTTACAGCCGAAAGAGGCAGAACCTGTGCCGCCTTTGATTCTTTTTTTACTTTTCCCGACGAGCTTATCGACTTTTTATCTACGGTTTCCTCTACAAATGTATTCCATTCCTTACAGGCCGGGCACTGTCCCATCCATTTTGCCGATTCATAACCACATTCCTGGCAGAAAAATACAGAGGTCTTTCCTTTTGCCATATTGTTCTCCTTTATAAAATACAAAAAGCCCGGCTTTCACCGGGCTAAAAATATGCTCTATTTTCTTGATACTTTGATATCGACTGAATCAACACCCTCAAGCTCTACGCTTAAACTGAGCTTGCCGCCGAGATTTGTCTTCATAGTACCTGCAACAGCTCCAGCTATATCAATTTCGTACTCCGTCTCCTCTTCAAGGCCAAGAGTAATCTGAGCATCCTCAGGTCCCTCCACAGTAAATGTCACTGTATCAGCAGTCTCCTCGAAATCCATAACCGCTGTTCCCGGAACAGACTCGTATACAAAGAGTCCGTTTCTTTCGAGCTTTGTAATCTCCTTAAAGGTCTTTACCTTGTAGATATCTCCATCCTTCTCAAAATTGTCAAGCTTTGCCTTTGCAGCCAATGTATAATCTCCGAAGCTGAGCTTTCCGTTTTCCTCAGTACGGATTAATTCACTTATTACAGCCATTTTTATCCTCCCGTAGCTATATTGATATATTAATTATAAATCCAATTCTACTCAACAGTCAATGAAATTTGTTTGTTTTTCGTAGAAATTATTACCTTATTGCCGCGCTTAATTTTGCCGGTAATAATATCCTCTGACATACGGTCTTCAATCTCCTCCTGAAGTTTTCGTTTAAGAGGTCTTGCGCCATATTTTCTGTCATAGGCTTTGTCCACGATAAAGGATTTTACACTGTCGCGCACTGTGAGCTCTATATCAAGCTGTTCTTTACAGCGTTTCTTAAGCTCCTTTACAAGAAGTGTCACTATATGCTTCATGTCATCCTTGTTGAGAGCTCTAAATACAATAGTCTCGTCGATTCGGTTCAAAAACTCAGGTTTAAATATACGGCGGACCTCCTCCATGACACTGTTCTTCATACGCTCGTGATCCTGCTTTTCATCCTCACCAGCGCCAAAGCCAAGGCGCTTTGGTTCTATAATAGAAGAAGCTCCTGCATTTGATGTCATGATGATTATTGTATTCTTGAAATCAACCGTGCGTCCCTGTGAATCAGTGATTCTGCCATCATCAAGCACCTGTAAAAGTATATTGAACACATCAGGATGTGCTTTTTCTATCTCATCAAACAGTATAACAGAAAAAGGATTGCGTCTGACCTTCTCTGAGAGCTGTCCGCCCTCCTCATGGCCCACATATCCCGGTGGTGAACCAATCATCTTTGAAACACTATGCTTTTCCATGTACTCTGACATGTCAACACGTATCATGGCATCTTCTTTGCCAAAGACAGCCTCAGCAAGTGCCTTTGACACCTCCGTCTTACCTACTCCTGTCGGTCCCAAAAACAGGAATGAGCCAATCGGCTTCTTAGGATCCTTTAAACCAACACGGCCTCGTCTGACTGCCTTTGCGACAGCAGAAACAGCCTCCTCCTGTCCTATTACACGCTTGTGAAGTATCTGTTCAAGCTTTGCAAGTCGTCCTGCCTCTGACTCTGTAAGCTTATTTACAGGTATTTTGGTCCATCCCGATACTACATCCGCTATCTCATTTTCGCCGACTACAGGCTGATTTTTGGCTCCTGTGCGACGGTTCTTTCTCATAAGCTTCTGCTGTTTATTTTCAAGTACTTCCTTTTCTGACATAAGCGCGCCGGCAGCTGCGAGATCTCCTTTCGACAAAGCATTTTCCACCCGGTTCTGCTTATCTGTTATCTCTTTTTTCAGAGCAAGCAGCTCGTCAGATGATGTCAGATTCTTAAGCCTTATCCTGGCTGCCGCTTCATCCATCAGGTCTATCGCCTTATCAGGTAAAAATCTGTCATTTATATATCGTGCAGAAAGGTTTACTGCTGCTTTCACACCCTCATCTGTTATGATGACACCATGATGCTTTTCATAGAGTCCCTTTAATCCTGTGAGTATCTCTATTGTCTCATCCACACCCGGCTCCTCAACCATCACCGGCTGGAAACGGCGCTCAAGCGCAGCATCCTTTTCCACGTATTTGCGGTACTCTTCTATGGTAGTGGCGCCGATTACCTGTACCTCGCCTCTGGCAAGTGCCGGCTTTAATATGTTAGATGCATCTAACGAGCCTTCTGCTCCTCCTGCACCTATTATAGTGTGAAGCTCATCAATGAAAAGCAGTACATTTTTGGCATTTGAAACCTCGCTTATCACCTTCTTGATACGCTCCTCAAACTCACCACGATACTTTGATTTGGCTACAAGCCCGGACATATCAAGGGAAACCAGTCTCTTTCCCAAAAGAATATCCGGAACATTGCCACTGACTATATCCTGCGCAAGTCCTTCTACTATAGCGGTCTTGCCCACTCCCGGCTCTCCAATCAGACATGGATTGTTTTTGCCACGGCGGCAAAGTATCTGGATAACGCGCTCCATCTCCTTTTTTCTGCCTATAACAGGGTCAAGAAGCCCTGCCTCTGCCATATCTGTCAAATCTCTGGAATACTGATCTAATACAGGAGTCGCAGAATTGTATGATGTACCATAGCTTTTCATCAGATCCCTGTATGCAGACGGATCCTCACCCATCGCACCAAGAATATCTATAAACATCTTCTGACTGTTAACACCCATGGTGTTTAAAAGTCTTGCAGCTGCACAGTCTCCCTGCAGTACTATAGCCATCAGCAAGTGTTCTGTACCTATCTCATTGCACTCAAATCTATCGGCTTCCTCCGATGCACGCTCCAATACTCTCTGTGTCCTTGGTGAATAGCCATCCCTGTCCATCACTTCGATGTTATCCCCCGGTGAAATCAGGTCTTCAATCATCGAAATAAGCTTATCATATTCCACATTGCAGGCTGTTAGAACCTCAGCTGCCACACCGGTGCCCTCTTTTATAAGGCCAGCCAGTATGTGCTCTGTTCCAACATAGCTGTAATTCATTTTCTTTGATATACGTGCAGCCAAATCTATTGCTTTTTTAGCCTTACTTGTATATGGTTTCAAGTCATATCCTCCAGTCATATTCACTAATTTAAGTCGATGAACTGCAAATCATCATCCTCGCTGTCATCTTCATTATCATCCTTTGCACTGCTGTCTATAGTCTCAGACGGCTTATTTCCCTCATTGACAAAGCCATCAAGTGCCATTTGAAGCTGATTCTTTAAAGCATCCTCATCAGCATCGTTTTCTGTGTCAGAAACGTTTTCCTGCCTTGAATCGTCTTTTAAATCAAACTCAGAGTTTTCATTCTCAACAGCTTTCTTAGAATCAGGTGTAATTTCTACGGTTCTTCCGACATAGGATGCATTTGATATATTTTCATACGTAGCCATCTTTTGCTCATCTGCAGCACCTTCCGCTGTTTCTTCTGCGACTTCATCTGCCGGCTCTTCTACAGCTTCATCTGCTGTTTCTTCTGCGGCTTCACCTGCCGACTCTTCTGCAGCTTCTCCTGCCACTTCATCCACCGACTCTTCTGCAGCTTCTCCTGCCACTTCATCTAACGGCTCTTCTGTAACCTCTTCTTCCAGCTCATCTGCTATCTCGTCCGCAGTTTCATCAGTTGTTTCTTCCAAAGCTTCATTTGATACATCTTCTGCTGCATCATCTACATCATCATCGTCATCATGATAGTCCATTGCCTTATATTTTCTGTTTTTCACAGCTGATACAATAAGCAACAGTAACAGAATAATGATAATAAGAACCAGTATTGCAGCTAAAACAAGATATTTATTGGCAATTCCCGGAACAAGCTCACTCTTTACCGCATCGTTTTCCTCCTGTGCCACTGTAGGTGTGCTGAGCTCGGTCCTCATATATGTGCCATCTACGCTATCATATGTGTACCAGCCACTCTCACCATTGTCATTCATGGCATATACGAGGTAAAAATCCTTTGTCTGATCATCGGTTTTTTCGGCTTTGGTCTGGTAGCTGTTGCCACACCCTTGCCCTCTATGGAGAGCGATATCTCATTATATCCCTCAGGTACATCATCCACCTTAGGCAGTAAAACCACGATAAAATGTGACTCGGAATTGATACGGACATACTCATACGCTGCATTTTGGGCAGCATCATATACAAAAAGCCCATTGCCGCTTTCCGACTGTAAATACACAAGCGTGATATCACCGAAGGTGCCATGAAGGGTATTGTATTCAAGTCCGTCAATCACTGTCTTTGAGTGCTCAAAGCCTTCAGGAACAACATCCTCCGGAATGTCATTTACCATAGTCCACTCTGTGCCATTTATATCGAACTTCTTCCAGTTATCCTGCTTATCTGCATTCTCCGGATCATCCTCGGCTCTTCTGGTAACAACTATATTGTATGTGCTTGTGCTGCCGTCCTCTGCTGTCACAACAACGCTGACCGTATTCTCTCCAACCTCAAGTGAATCATTGCCTGTGACCGATGTCACACTCGCCTTGGAATCAGCCGGATTTGCTGTAACCGCAAGGCTTGAACAGCTGTAATCTACTGTAGCTGTGTAATCCTTTGTCGCAGCAGAAAACTCAGGGGAAAGCATACCTGCTGAGATAACAAGCGAACCAAGAGATGCGTTTGAGGATTTCTTTTCCTCTTTGTTTTCATTATCTTTATTTGCATTGTTGTCATTGCCGGTATTGCTGCCGGAATTGTCCTTGTTATCCTTGTTGCTGTTTGAATCATTGTTTGATGAAGCACTTTTTACCGTCACCTTCGTGCTGGCACCGGTAATTGTACCTCCGGCATCGTTGCCTCTGCATCTCCTACAACTGTACAATATGCCTTTATAGTGCAGCTTCCTGCAGCCTTCGCCGTAAATGAAAATGACTGCGATGTGGGATATCCTGCGGCGTCACCAATATTGGCCACACCATCTCCTCCGTTACTCAGTACTCCCTCGTCAGAGCTTGAGATAACTACAGTACCAAAATATCCAGACGGCATGGAAACAGTCACCTTAACTGTTTTTCCAACAGCTATAGAGCTTGAGCTGACACTGAGACCAAGTCCCTGCGCATATACATGCTCGGCAGGTGTGAAAACAAGCATCACCGCCACAACAAGTGATAATATACATCCAAATAATTTCTTCATATCTTTCCTCACATTTCTAATTCTGCGATATCTTTGATTTGCCCAGTATGTGTCTGTTCATGATTATCATATCAAGGGCATTTCCACCATCACCCTTTCTGTTAGCATCAGCTGCCTCCAGATAAGCACCTGTGAGTGTTCCCTTTCCTAAGATATGTCTGTTGAGCTTAATCATATCAAGAGCATTTACAGCACCATCACCATTGATATCTCCATATATAACAATATCGTATGTCTTTTTCAGATTACCTGAAGCATCATAAACAGCCACTTTATTGCCTGTTGCAATCTTTCCGCTGTTTTCTGAGCCTGAGCTTGTCAGAAGCTTTACAGTACCTGATGCTGATACTGCTATATTCTTCACAAAATCAGCTGCACCGGTTCCAGGCTCAATGCCTGTAATATAAGTACCTATACTGTATTTACCTGATGTTATGTTTACATCTGTATTATTTTGGTTATTATTGTTCTGATTATTATTGCCACCTGCATTATTTACAGATGCCGCCTGCCTGTTTATATTGATAGTGTATGTTCTTGTATCACCGCTTTGCGACTTGCATTTTACCTTAATTGTATTATTTCCGACAGCAAGCGAATAGCTTCCTGTGCCTGAAACACCACTGTTTCCTGAAACTGCATCTGCCGAAACAGTCACTGAGCTTATAGCATTTGAAACAACTGCTGAATAGCTTGTTGTCGCTCCATTGAAGGCCGGTGTGAGTGTTACACCGCTTATCGCAAGCGACTGCAGATAGTTATTGGTATCGCCAGCTTTATCGAAGCCCACTGCTGACGATGGCATATTGTTGTATACAGGTATTTTAAATACAAAAGCCTGATTCTTGTCTGAATATCCTTTAGCCAGACTCTGTCCCTCAGTAAGAGCCGCTGTGGCATTGCCCATGTACTGATGGAAATACAGCGAGCTTGTATTTACTACATTAAACTTCTCAAAATACAGTGTATTTTGACCCTTATTTATATAATTGCTGCCCACCTTTACAGCTCCGCCGCTTATGGACTTTACTCTTGTATTCCAGCCCTGCTTCTTGGCAAAAGACAGACCATTTTTATAAATCTTATCCTTCGTGTTTCCGGTTGCACTAAAATTAAAATAATTATAATATCCTTCGTATCCGGAATATGTACCCGAAATAAGAGGCTCGTTCCCTTTTGTCCCTGCTCCTGCTTTATACGCGATGCTATATGGTATGCACTTACTCCACTGCTCTTTGCCACATCCATGAATGTGCTTGCATAATTGATTTTCTCGCCATTGTTGGAATAGGTCTTTGTTCCCTCCATAAATGTGCCTTTTACTATGGACTTGACACCTTCAAGTGCCTCATTCGGACTGTATGCCAGACTCTGAAACTGAAAAATATTGGTCTCATCAAGAAAATTCCTTGGATCCATGAGATAAGCAATATAGGCACTGCTTGCTGACACCCATCCCGGTTCGTACTCAACCCACGTATTTGTTGACCAGTTATATGCTCCGGCAGCTGTGGATTTCTTGGCATTGTCTGCTGATTTGGATACCAGATTAAGTCCGTTTACACTTTCATTTTCAATCACCGTATCCCAATTCAAACCTGTATTTACAGCCTCAAATGTCCAGCTTGGATACTTATTGTGAAGAGCTGTAAGGTTTGGAATATAGCTGTCAGGAAAGCCTGCATTCTTCATAGCCGTGACAAAATCAGTATTGTCTCCGCTATTATTGTATGTCACCTTTATGTATGTACTGATAGTCCAGCCGTAAATGCCTTGCCGTTTAAAGTACCCTTGACATTGTACCAGACCACACCGTTTACCCTGGTCTCTCCAATTATGTCAACCTGATGGTTCCAGTTGAGTGAGACAACCTTGGTAGTGCCGGATGTGCCTGCTGCATTGCGGACATACACATTGCCACCTGTAATCGTACCTGTAGCATATGCTCCCGATGCGGTTGCAAGGGCAAGCTGCTCCTCATTATTCTGCTGTATGGCATCCGCATTGCCGGTGTCTGCCGAAGCATCCCCTGTCTGCGCATTGTCTGATGCAGCTGTGCCGGTACCTGCTGATACAAAATCAGACCTTATATAGCTGACACACTCCTCGTTATTTGCTGCCAGATTGTACTTCGCCTTGTACCACACCTTGCCGTCTGCACCTGTGGTCTGCTCAAGAATAGTGATATCCTTGCCGTTTGAAAGCTTGTGCTCCAGCTCATACTCTGTGCCCGGTCCGCTTCTCGCCGCTACCCAGTATCTCTCATCACACACAACCTTAGCCGCCTGATCCGCATAGACTGCTATGCTGCTGTATGGTGCCAGGTCACATGCGGCTAATGACAATGTAACGACAGAGGCTGCCAGAAATTTATTTATCTTTATCATCAAATCCCATCTTTCTTATGTGCATTGTTTACATTAATCCATTATCCATTTAATTATAATAGAATATGACCTTTGTATCAATGTATTCGGCAGAAATTTATTATTTTTTTATTAATGATAAAAAAACTCCCTTCAACGTGCAGCTAATGCTTACGTTTCAGGGAGTTGTCTGATTCATATTCTGCTTATTCTTACTGTCTCCTGTAGCTTTTCTAGCTGAACAGGGATTTTATCTTATCCCATAAATCCATGAAAAAGTTACCAATCTTTTCCCAGAAGCCCGGGTCATTTATCTTATCGCCAAGCTTTGATGCCCAGTCCTGTGCCTGGTTAATTACTGAATCCCAGTCGATATTGGCATCCTTAAGCTTCATAAGAAGCGATGTCAGCTTTGCAATATCATCGTCAGAAAGCTTCAGGTCGTAATCCTTTGCAGCCTCCTTTATCGCATCCTTTATCTGGCTCTCATCCTTGAGCCCTCCATCGGCAAGCTGCTTCTTTAGGTCTGCAATCATTGCCTCGATATCCTGCGAATCGCCGTCAATGCTCTTGTTGAGCTCTCCTGTTGTGACAAGCTCATCCATCGCTGCGTCTGTCACCTTGTCGTCAAGCTTCTTGCCTGTCATCTCCTCGTATGCCTTTAGTGTGCCTACAAGTGCTGCCGTTCCGGAAATAGGGAACGGTCCTGCGACTATGATTTTAGCATCAGCTATGCCTGCTGTGGCAAGCGCATTCTTGTACATTCCTACCGTACAGTAATTGATATTGTGTGTGGAAACACTAAGACCCGCACCCTTTTTATCCTCTGTAATGAGTACTGAGGAAAGTGACCTTGTGCCAATCTCGCTCTTGCTGATGTATGAATCGAGGTACTTGTGCTCCTCATCATTATTTACATAGACCACATCGTAATTGTCCAGATCAGTGAGCTCGATTCCCATAAATCCAAGCACTGTCGCTCTCTGATCCGGTGTAAGGTCTGCTCCAAGACTTAAGTATGGCTTATCATTTTTGCTGATGGTCACCTTGTCGTTTACCTCACTGCCGGCTGTCGTTGTGCTGTCTGCAGTACTGTCTGTGTTACTCTTATCAGCTGAGTCACTGCCTGATACATCAACGCTTGAAACTGTATCAGTCTGCGTAGCTGTCTCTGTTGCAAATACAGCCGGATTCATTGTAAACAGTGTCACCGCAGCAAGCACGCTACATACAATACTCTTTGCTTTTTTCTTTATTAATCTAATCATTTTTCCTCCAATCTACTGCTCTATATCATACGAAATTGTAAAGCTGCTTCCGTCGAAGCTGACATCTGCCATGCTTCCGCATACCACAGGCATCATCGGCGACATATGACCTATATCCAGGTCCATGATGATTGGCACATTAAACTCTCTAAGCAGTGATGAAAGCGCCTGTCTGTGGTCTATGCCAAACATTTCCTCTCCGAAGTGCGCCGGTCGTCCGATAAGAAAGCCCTTTACATTTGAAAACCATCCTGCATTTTTCATCTGCCACATAGCCCTTCTCATGCCCATCACATTAAGGTCACAAGCCTCAAGGAACCATATGATACCATCATCACTGTAGCGCTCATTAAATTCCCTTACATGGTCAAACGATGTACCAAGCAGATTGATAAGACAATCCATGCAGCCACCAAGCAGCCTGCCTCTCATGGTAAGCCTGCTTTCCTTTGCCACCGCAGGAATAGAGCTGATACACGACTTTTCAGTCAGGTTGTAGCCCACAAACGGAGCATTCTCATCCTTTATCGATTCCTTCTCCCACATAGGGTAATTGGTAAATGAAAGCTTCCTGCCACAAAGCAGATTAAATGCATCGGTAAGTGACTCATGCCACACCTCCATGCCAAAGCTGCCCGCACACGGCCCGTAAATACCTGCTGTATCTGCAATAGTAGCCTCCAAAAATGTGAAATTCGTATTGTCAGAATAGCCCATGTACCATTTCGGCTTTGACTGCTTCACGCGCTCAAAATCGATATAAGGCACTACCTCGCACATCAGCTCGCCACCACCACAGGATATAAGCACATCACTGTCAGCAGAAGCATAGCTCTCGTTCAGCTCTTCTGCGCACTTCTTAGGTGTATTGCTGATACCTATGCCACTGTCGCACCTGCAGTTAGGTCCCTCTATCGTCTTATAACCCATGCTGTGAAACCTTTTAATGGCATTGTCAAAGGCACTCCTGTACGGCTCTGTTGTACAGCCCATCGAAGGCGCCACAAAGCCTATTGTTCCTCTATCCTTTAGAAATTCAGGGTATCTCATGTTTCTATCATCCTATCACTATTATTTACATATCTTAGCTTCTGTCTGAAGTAAAATATGTAGGATTTTATCATTTCTGTCAAGGTCATTTTACTGTCATAATTAAATGTCGTCGTGTACTGCACATGCTGTCTGTTGCACCAGTTGTATATATCATGCAGACTTATCGAATCAACATTCTTCATATTGTTCATAAACACCTTAACCTTTGAAAGCTCATCCTCACTGTCAATGTATAGATGAAAGATAGTATTCGGACATTCAATTATTATCTGCTGTTCTTCTATATTTTTCATCACTGTATCCTCTATTGAATGATGTATCCTGTGTGATTAAAAACATTATCGTCTGTCACACCGGGATGTGAGTAATAACAAAATATCGTAACTGTTCAGTACCTTCACAGCTAAAAAATATCACATAACCATAGTACTACACCGGCGTCACAAAATCCAGTCATTTTTGCCTGCCAATTCTTACTATTTTATTAAGAAAAACGGTAAATATTATACTCCCTCACAGTCAAATGCCGGAATGAAGCTGTCCTTTGCCACGTCACCCTCCTGTATAAATGCATTCGTGATTCCTATTTCGAGGGCATAGTCAACAAGCCTTTCATACTCTCTCCTTGTCACTGTGCGGTTTATCTCAGGATAATCCTTTAGTGCAATCGGCGTAAACTGGCTCATCATGCTTATATATACGTGATCATGATATGTATCATACAGGTACTTAAGTACATCCTTTGCATCATTCACATGTCCCGGCAGTAGAAGCTGTCGCACAATAACTCCCTTTTGTATGAGTCCTGTCGAATCGTCAATCACGACATCCGGTTGCTGCCTGACCATCTCTGAAAGCGCCTGCTTTGCGACAGACGGATAATCTTTTGCCCTTGAATACCTTGCCGAAAGCGTACTGTCCATATATTTAAAATCCGGAAGGTACACATCCACTATACCCTCAAGCAGCTTTAGCTCTGTCACATTTTCATATCCGCTCGTATTGTATATAATAGGAAGCTTCATGCCGCGGTTTTTGCATCGTTTACCGCCCACACTATATCAGGGATATACTGCCCCGGTGTGACCAGATTGATATTATTTGCGCCTTTGTCAGCAAGTTCCATAAAGATATCACTCAGCCGCTCTTTACTGATTACCTTTCCCTCTTTTCCGTCAGAAATTTCCCTGTTCTGGCAGAACACGCAGTGCAGGCTGCAGCCTGAGAAAAAAACTGCCCCACTTCCTCTTTTTCCTGATATGCACGGCTCCTCCCAATAATGAAGTGCTGCTCGCGCCACCTTTATTTCAGATGAAACGCCACATACGCCTGTTTGTCCGGTTCTTCTGTTTATGCCACATTTTCTGGGACACAATAAGCAATTCTCGTATTTATTCATATTTTTCATTTTAACCCTTGCTAAAAATAATGTTTGATACTACAATCTATATGATTAAAGGTCAAAATGTATCATCGATGCATGCTTGCATGCAATTCGATGTATACCTTAGTGACCCGCACTACACCGAGAAAGTAGCAATTTGCTGCGGGGAGCAGGAAATTAGCGGATTTCGAGGTGTAGTCAGATTACGGGAATGCGTAGCATGTAGTAATCTGATTAATCATCATTTTAAATTATATCATAACTATTCTTACAGAAGAGAATAGTTAAAATACACAATAAGGAGATTACAATGAATCAGTCAAACTGTATCGTCGCCCAGTCAGGCGGCCCAACTGTTGCAATCAACGCAAGCCTTGCAGGAGTCATCGCAGGAGTAAAAAGCTCTGAGAAATACGATATCTGCTATGGCGCCGTAAACGGAATACTCGGCATATTAAATGAGAATTATCTCAATCTGTCAGATATTTTTGCAGATGATGCTAATCTTGAAAAGCTTAAGACCACACCTGCGATGTATCTTGGCTCATGCCGCCACAAGCTCCCTGATTACAAGATGATGATTCACCATATGTATACATCTTCCACCAGTTCGATAAGCTTTCTATAAAAGCTTTCTTTTACATCGGTGGAAATGATTCAATGGATACCGTATTAAAGTTATCCGATTATGCAAAAAAAATCAACAGTGATGTGAAAATTATAGGAATTCCAAAAACCATCGACAATGATCTGTGCATGACAGACCATACTCCGGGATTTGGCTCTGCAGCCAAATATATCGCATCAAGCATGCTTGAGATAGCCCATGACACCTTTATCTATGCTGTTAAGAGTGTTACAATCGTTGAAATCATGGGACGTGACGCAGGATGGCTCACTGCCGCTTCCGCTCTCGCACGTAATGAGTACAATACAGCGCCTCAGTTCATATATCTGCCTGAGGTGGATTTTGACAAGGACAAATTTGTTGCCGATATAAAAGAAGCCCTTACGCACACTAACAATGTAATAGTTGCCGTATCCGAAGGAATACATGACGCAGACGGCTCATACATTACATCATCAAAGGCCGCATGTGACCAGTTCGGACACCAGCAGCTAAGCGGTGCCGGAAAAGCTCTTGAGTTCATCGTAAAGGAAAACATCGGTGTCAAGGTGCGCTCTGTAGAGGTAAATGTGCTCCAGCGCTGTGCCTCACACCTTGCATCATTAACCGATATCGAGGAATCTTTTGCTCAGGGTAAAAAGGGTGTCACTATTGCAGCAGAGGGTGTGACCGCATCAATGGTATGCTTGAAGCGCATCTCAAATAATCCTTATCAGGTGGAATACACATATTCTGCTATCAAGGATATCGCAAACGAGGCCAAGTCTGTGCCAAGAGATTGGATCAATGATGCGGGCAATGATGTGAAGCCTGAACTTATCGAATACTTAAAACCACTTATTCAGGGAGAAACCGCTGTAGCCTACAAGAATGGTCTGCCTGACTATATGGATGTGTCACCTCTTCACAAATGTAACTGATTTTAGCTGCCGCCTACCCCCCGGTGTAGGCAGCAACAGCATATCTCCAAGGAGGTCGATTTACATGAAGAAAAAAGTGCTTATAACCTGCGCCGTTGTGCTTGGTGTGCTTTTGGCTGTTTATCTTGGCTTTGCCTTTTATTTTAGCAGCCACTATCTGTTCAACACAAAGATTAACTCTGTAAAATACGCAGGTAAAACTGCAAAAGAGGCATTAGAAAAAAATACAGCCCTAAGCCGCGATTATCTGCTCACAATCACTGACAGAAAAGGCAACAGCTTTTCACTTAAGGGACCTGATTTTTCCTATGAATATGTCTCAAACGGTGATGAGGAGCAAATCCTAAAAAGGCAGAATGCTTTTACATGGCCTGTCAGTCTCTTCAAAGCTCAAAACTATACTCTAAAGGGTTCATCCAAATATAACGATGCCGCTTTGGCGGAAAAGCTCAAGGCTCTTGATATTTTCAGTGATGACTACATTGAAAATCCGGAGGATGCCCATATCGAGATAAAAGACGGCGAATACAATGTGATTGAAGAGAAAAAAGGCTGCAAGCCGATATATGACAGCATCCTTGCCGAGGTAAAGGACGCCCTGGACAACGAGCTTCCAAAGCTTAGCTTAAGTGATGACTGTTATGAAGCTCCAAAAATCACAAAGGAAAGCGATACAATCAAAAATGAAAAAGAAGCCCTCGACAAATACACTGCTTCAACCGTCACATACAAAATTGAAGGTGCCGATGAGAAACTTGACTCAGCCAAAATCCTTGATATGCTAAGCATCTCAGATGACGGCAACGTGAACATAGATGATGCCAAGGTCACTAAATATGTCCAGCAGCTTGCTTCCAAATACAACACCTTCGGACGCAAACGCTCATTCAAGACATCGTCCGGTGACACTATTGAAATAGGTGGTGGAGACTACGGATGGGTAGTCAGCAAGAAAAATGAGAAAGCCCAGCTCCTTTCAGATTTAGAGGGAGGCAAGCCAGTGGAAAGAGCGCCTGTTTACGAGCAGACAGCACTCTACCGAGGCGCTGACGACATAGGTAATACATACATAGAGATTGACTACACAAAGCAGCACATGTGGTATTACAAGGATGGTGCTCTCCAGATGGAGTCTGATTTCGTATCAGGTAATCTCGCCCGTCAGAATGGTTCCGTAGATGGTGTATACAAGATTGTTTACAAGCAGAGAAATGCTACTCTTGTCGGCGAGGGATACTCTTCTCCTGTCAGCTATTTCATGCCGTTTGCCTACAATATAGGTATCCATGATGCCAGCTGGCGTAATACCTTCGGAGGAACAATTTACAAAACCTCAGGCTCACACGGATGTATCAATGTGCCGCCTGCTTTTGCAGAGCAGCTGTTCAACGCTGTGGATAAGGGCACTCCTGTTGTTGCCTACTACAGAGAGGCTGTCACTCTGACAAACAATGCTGCAAAGATGTCCAATGCATACTCGTATGTGGCTCCTGATGCTGCGCAGTAAGTGTGAATTGCTTGGTATTTTTCAATAATACGGGAAGACGATCGGCGCACGGGGAATTTGCCCCCGGCAGAGGTGCTCCCGACGAGCTAACGCTACGCAGCTAAGATACTGTACGAATTATGCTTTTTAGATTTTCTAGGCTTGACGAAACCGTCGAAACGCGCCGTCCATGGCGCGGTTTCTCCTTGCCCCGGCGTCCATGCCGGGGCATTTCTGCGTTTCATGGGCATAATTCTACAGTATCTAAGCCGCTGCGCTAGTCGCTCTTTCGGGAGCACCTCTGCCGGGGGCAAATTCCCCGTGCGCCGGTCGCCTTCCCTCAAAATACTAAGTATATTACAAATAAATTTCCAATTATACTTCCCTTATATTGTATCTTCCCACAGCATACCAGACACCAGCCCCACATACCGCGGGAGCGCATACATCCTCCCCCATTTCAGCCACAGCGTAAGGGGCGTAAGTCGCCGGAGTGACTGCCATACAGCATAGGCGCTCTTTCGTAAGCGCATAGCGTAGCTGCCTAGATACTGTAGAATTATGCACACGATACATAAAAATGAGCTCCCACGGATGGGAGCTCAAGGAGAACCGCGCCATGGACGGCGCGTTTCGACGGTTTTGTCGGGCATAGAAGCCTATACTATGCAAACTGGCTATTGTAGAGATTTGCATAAAATCCATCGGCTGCAAGCAGGCTCTCATGATTGCCCTGCTCTATAATCTTTCCATCTTTCATAACAAGGATAATATCCGCTTCCCTTATGGTGGACAGACGATGAGCCACTATAAAGCTTGTCCTGCCCTTCATCATGGTAAGGAACGCTTTTTGAATCTTAATCTCTGTACGTGTATCAATCGATGATGTAGCCTCATCCAATATCAGCATAGGCGGTAAGCAGAGCATGACTCTTGTGATGCATAATAGCTGCTTCTGTCCCTGTGACAGGCTGCCACCGTCCTCACCGATTTCAGTGTCATAGCCCTTCGGCAGACGTCTGATAAAGCTGTGGGCATGGGATGCCTTTGCTGCTGCAATGATTTCCTCATCTGTGGCATCAGGCTTTCCCATTATGATATTGTCACGGATTGTGCCCTTCTTGAGCCATGTCTCCTGAAGCACCATACCATAATTGTCACGAAGACTCTCTCGTGTGATTTTTCGGATATCGTGTCCGCTCACCTTAATTGTTCCACTGTTTACATCATAAAATCTCATAAGCAGATTGATAATAGTCGTCTTTCCACAGCCTGTCGGACCTACGATAGCCACGCGCTGTCCAGACTTTACATGGAGATTGAAATCCTCGATAAGCTTTTTATCCGGCACATATGAGAAATAAACATCCTCGATGTCCACACGTCCGTCAGCCTCTTCAAGTATTACCGCATCCGAAGCATCCGGTATCTCCTTTTTCTCCTCAATCAGCTCGAAGATACGAGCAGCACAGGCAAGTGCGTTCTGAAGCTCTGTGATGACACCCGATATCTCGTTGAACGGCTTGGTGTACTGGTTGGCGTATGATAAGAAGCATGAAAGCTGTCCTACTGTGATTCCGCCGGTGAGTGCACTCATGGCACCAAAAATTCCGACTCCGGCATACACAAGACTGTTGACAAAACGTGTACACGGATTTGTAAGACTTGAGAAAAATGTTGCCCTCAGTGAGCATTTCTGTAATCTGTCATTTATCTCGTCAAACTGCTCAAGCGCCTCATCCTCATGGTTGAAGGCCTGTACGACCTTTTCATTTCCTACTATCTCGTCTATGAGTGATGTCTGCTCTCCCCTTGTGCTTGTCTGCAGCTGAAACATGGAATAAGTCTTTTTAGTGATAAAGCTTGCCACAAAAAGCGACAAAGGTGTGATGAGCACTACAATGCATGATATCTTCACATCTATTGTAAGCATGAAAATAAGCGTGCCTGCTATTGTTGCAATTCCTGTAAAGAGCTGTGTGAAGCCCATCAAAAGTCCCTCTGAAAATGTATCTACATCGGCGATGATACGGCTGACCATATCACCGTGTGAGTGGCTGTCAATATAGGACAGCGCATTTTCTCAATATTTAAAAATGCATCACGCCTTATATCCCTCACTATGTTGTAGGTCATCCTGTTGTTGCAGATATTTGTAAGCCACTGGGCTGCTGCCGCTATGACGACTATTATTGCAGCTCTCGTGAGGATGGCTGTCATAGCCGTAAAATCAACCTTTCCTTTTCCTACAATCAAATCAATTGCGCGTCCTGTGAGAATTGGAAAATAGAGCGTAAGCGCCACTGTAACAACAGACAGGGCAAGTGAAATTACAAGCAAAGGAATATATCTCTTCATGTAGCTTAATACCTTGCGGATTGTGCCTGCTTTATTCATCTTCGCATTATCCATAGCCATACTCTACACCTCCTTTTGTCTGGTCATATCCGACTCTTTTTTAAACTGTGAATCATATATCTCTTTTGTAGGTCTCGCATGTCTCAAGCAGCTTTTCATGAGGTCCGAAGCCAACCATCTGTCCGTCGTCGAGTACTATGATATTGTCCGCAAACTGGATAGATGAGGTACGCTGTGACACGATAAATATTGTCTTGTCACCATGCATGCCCTTTAATGCCGCGCGAAGGCTCGCATCTGTAGCAAAATCAAGCGCCGATGCACTGTCGTCTAGTATCAGTATGTCAGGATCCTTTACAACCGCCCTGGCAATTGTAAGACGCTGCTTCTGACCGCCTGATAGGTTCTTGCCGCCCTGCTCTATCATGTAGTCAAGGCCTCCCTCTTTGCCCTTTACAACCTCTGTGGCCTGTGCTATATCAAGCGCCCTCCACATTTCCTCCTCTGTGGCATCATTTTTGCCCCAGCGCAGGTTATCGGCTATCGTTCCTGCAAAAAGCACTGCCTTTTGCATTACAACACCGATTTTATCTCGAAGCTGCACTGCATCGTAGTCATTTATATCATTTCCCTGAATCCTTATAGTGCCCTTTGTGGCATCATAAAACCTCGGAATAAGGTTTACAAGGCTTGATTTTCCTGAGCCTGTACCACCGATGATTCCGATTGTCTGCCCCTTTTGCACTGTAAAGCTTATATCTGTAAGTGTCTCATCGGCCGCTCCCTCATAGGTCATGCAGACATGGTCAAACTCAACCTCAGGTGCCCCTGCCTTTGCATCAATGAGCTTAGGATTTTTATCAGGAAGCTTTGATGGAATAGAAAGCACATCCGCTATACGATTACCGCATGCCACTGCCTTTGTCACCTGTACGATGAGATTTGCAAGCTTTATCAGCTCGACAAGTATCTGTGACATGTAGTTTACAAGTGCCACAACCTCACCCTGTGTGAGGATTCCTGCGTATACCTGTTTGCCGCCTGATACGATAACTGCGATTGTTGCGATATTTATAATGATAAATGTCAGAGGATTGGTGAGTGCAGAGATTCGTCCTACAACCTGCTGCATATTGGTTAAAAGCTCGTTGTCACTGTTGAAGCTGTCAATCTCATCATTTTGCTTATTGAAAGCTCTTATAACCCTGGTTCCCTCTAAATTCTCCTTGGTGTGCGAAAGCACTGTATCAAGAGAGCTCTGCACCTTTTTGTAAAGTGGAAGGCTTGCAGCCATAACGGAGAATACCACTATTGAAAGCAGAGGTATGGTAACTACAAAAACCATTGCCGCTCTTACATTTACTGTAAAAGCCATCGCCATAGCTCCGAACACAATAAATGGCGAACGAAGGAAGAGTCGAAGCACCAGATTAACTCCTGACTGTACCTGGTTTATATCGCTTGTCATCCTCGTGATAAGTGTCGATGTGCCCACTGTATCCATCTTTGAGAATGATAGCGACTCTATCTTTTCAAACAATATATGGCGAAGCTTTGTGGAAAAACCGACTGCGCCTTTGCCGCAAAATACTGCGCTGTGACTGAGCTTACCAGGCCGACTGCCGCAAGCAGCACCAGCACACCTCCCATCTTCCATATATATGGCTTGTCCGAAGCCGCGATTCCGTTATCAATGATTGCTGCCATGACAAGCGGTACTATAAGCTCGAAAGATGCCTCGAGCAGCTTAAATAGCGGAGCACAGATGCATTCCTTTTTGTACTCCTTCAAATACTTTAATATCTGTTTCATCTTTTCCCCTTCCAGATTTTTGTTACTGTTTACGTCTCTGTATGACCAGCAACGATTACAGCTTCACTATTATAGATGATTTTTCTCATATGCACAAGAAAAACGATACACAAAAAATCACAAAAAAACCAGCACCCTGCGGTACTGGTTTCATAAGTCAGCTCTTATGTATATGCTTCTTGATTGCTTCAAAGCTCTCAGGACTGATGACATGCTCTATACGGCATGCGTCCTCAGCGGCAATCTCCTTATCAACACCAAGCTTCTCAAGACACTCTGACAAAAGCTCATGTCTTTCGTATATCATCTCTGCTATCTGTCTTCCTGACTCTGTGAGTGTGATAAAGCCTGCATCACTAACTGTGATATTGTTCTTCTCTCTAAGGTTTTTCATGGCTATACTCACGCTGGATTTCTTAAATCCAAGCTCATTTGCTATATCAACTGAGCGTACCACAGGAAGCTTCTTGCTGAGAATAAGTATGGTCTCTAAATAGTTTTCTGATGATTCATTGTTTCGCATTTCGAATACCCCCGTGAGTTTATTTTCGTTCGTTTTAATTCAGTTATATTATTATAACATACATTTTATTGTTTGCAAAACTTTTCTTTTTGATTTGTACGTGATTTATAAAAATCCAAAAAAATATCAAAATCCCATATTTGTTATTGACTTCTAATTTATGTTAGTGTATACTAACTATCGAATCAGAAAACAAACGTATGCATGATATATTTCTAAATCTTGTATGCCATAAATGTTTAATTATATCAGATAAGACCGGCCGATCACCGGTCTTATTTATTTTAAAAAATGTACATATTCAGCTTAAACGAGAGCTCTTTTTAACCTTTCCAGCCCTTTCATAAGCACTGACTTCGGGCATGCGATATTCAATCGCACAAAGTAACGGCCATTGCCTCCAAACTCAGCTCCCTCCGACAGATAAAGGCCTGTCTTTTCGCGAATCATCTGCGTAAATGCCACAGAATCATCTGTGAGTGCACTGCAGTCAAGCCACATGAGGTATGTCGCATCGGCATCCACTACATGTATCTGCGGCAGATTTTCTGCCACGAAGTCACAGACTGTTTTGCGGTTTTCCCAGAGATATTTTCTGAGCTCCTCAAGCCACGGCTCACCCTTTGTGAATGCCGCAACTGCTGCCGTGATGGCAAATGCGTTTGGCTCCGCCACCTCGTCTGTATTTAATGCGCGCCATACCTTGTGGCGCAAAAATTTATTTGGCACCATCACTGCCGCAGTCTGTAAGCCTGCCATATTAAAGCACTTGGTCGGAGCAATACAGGTGATGCTTATATCGGCGCAGTCCTCTGATGCTGCCGCAAACGGCACGTATGATTTTCCCGGTGCTGTGATGTCGCAGTGTATCTCGTCTGATATGACCGTCACATTATACTTCCTGCAGAGTGCACCTATTTTCGCAAGCTCATCCTTTGCCCAGATGATACCGCACGGATTGTGAGGGTTGCAAAATATCATAAGCGAGGTCTGTGGATTGGAAAGGTCATGCTCCAACCTGTCATAGTCCACAAAATATCTGCCGTTTTCGTACCCAAGCGGGCTTTCCTGCACATTTACGCCGTTATTAAATATAGAATTAAAAAATATATTGTATACCGGCGTCATGATAAGCACATTCTCACCGGGTGTTGTGAGCTTTCGCACTGTAGATGATATGGCCGGTACGACCCCTGTGCAAAAAATCAGGCTGTCTCTTTCGATTTTAAGCCCATGGCGTCTGTCCCACCACGAAATATACGCATCATTCCACTCATCCGGAATGATGGAATAGCCAAACACTCCGTGAGAAACACGCTCTGATATTGCATCTATTATCTGTGGAGCTGTCTTAAAATCCATATCTGCTACCCACATCGGGAGCTCATTTTCTGCCACATCCCACTTTAGTGAGCCTGTATTTCTTCTGTCTACAACGGTGTCAAAATCATACATAGATTATTTTCCCTCACATATTATCTTAGTCTTTGATGGGTCAACTCTGTCCTTTTCGATAGTCAGTGTGCCAATCTCCTTTGCCCTTATCACTCCGCTTGTCGGATTTAAAACACTGTCCACCTTACTGCAAATCTCTGCATCTACCGAAGAATACTCAAATGCCAATGTAGTGTTTATGAGCTTACAGTTTTTCATAACGAGGTTGTCGATGTAGCAAAGCCCCTGCAAGCTCTCGATTGTGCAGTTTATAAGTGTCAGATTCTTTGCGTTCCAGCCAAGGTATTCACCTGTAATAAATGAATCATAGACTGTGACATTTTCCGTATTCCAGAAGGCATCCTTTGAGATAAGCTTTGAATCGTGCACCTCTACATTTCTTGAGCCGTCAAACGAATAGTTGCCGACCAGCTGGAAATTCTTCATGGTAAGATTATTTGTATTCATGCCAAAATAATCTCCCTTTGCCGAGACATTCTCTATATCGACATGGTCACAGCTCCAGAGTGTCTCCTGGGCATTTGGAAACGTCACATTTTTAAGCTTTAAGTAATTGCAACGCCTGAAGTTCTTAGGTGCCTCAACTATTGAATCAGTGACAGAGATATTGTCTGTATACCAGACACCCGCACGCGCCATGTCAAACCATGTACAGTCCTTTACAGCTATGTCACTACAGTACCATAGCGGATATTTCCATCTAAAAAAACAGCCTGTCAGGCTAATGCCATGGCTCTCCTTAAGAGTGACTCTCCGTCATCAAAAATTGTATCATAAATATCCAGGTCGTTGCTTGCAAACAGGGCTCTTTCGCCTGTCAGAAACTCCTGATGGATTTGTTTTCTTTCGCTCATTATATATACTCCTTTTTCCCGGTAATTCTAAATAATTATCTGCCATAAAATCAAATAACCGCCGGGTACATAATATATGCAGCCCGACAGTTATCATTATACCCCAAACCCTACTGAATTTGTAGTATTTTATATAAGTTTAATATTATTAGCCTGATATTTACAGCTCAAGCCCGTCAAGTATGCTCTTAAGTGCATCAGCAGATCCTTGAGCTTTAAAGCTTCCTCACCGTTTAACTCGATTGGGATATCGCTCTCCACTCCGTCTGCTCCAACGATTGCAGGCATTGAGAGAACCACACCGTCGATGCCGTACTGTCCGTGCATCATGTGTGAAACAGGAAGAATAGACTTCTCATCACGCATAATTACCTCGCAGATACGTCTGACCGACATAGCGATACCATAATATGTCGCATGCTTTCGGTTGATTATCTCGTAAGCACTGTTCTTTACGTTTGCAGCGATTTCATCTGTATTCTCCTTGTGCTTGTAGTGACCTCTCATCTCGCACATCTTGTGAAGCTCCACTCCGGAAACATTGGCTGATGACCATGCAACCACCTCACTGTCTCCATGCTCACCTACTATAAATGCATGTACGCTTCGGCTGTCCACCTCAAGGTGCTCTCCAAGCGCGTACTTAAGTCTTGCACTGTCAAGCACGGTACCTGAACCGATGACACGCTCCTCAGGAAGTCCTGAAAGCTTCTGTGCCACCTGTGTTAAAATATCTACAGGGTTTGCAACGATAAGTAAGATTCCACCGAAATTTCTCTTTGCAATCTCCGGAATGATGCTCTTGAAGATTGCAACATTTTATTTACCAGATCAAGTCTTGTCTCGCCCGGCTTTTGGCCTGCACCTGCAGAAACAACAATGATAGCAGCATCTGCCACATCATCATAACCGCCTGCATATATCTTCATAGGTCTGGCAAAAGGAATACCGTGCTTATATCCATCGCCTCTCCCTCAGCCTTGTCCTTATCAGCGTCAATGAGAACTATCTCAGAAAAAAGACCGCTCTGCATAAGTGCAAAAACTGATGCCGAACCAACGAATCCACATCCGATCATGACGGCCTTTCTTGGGTTTGTCTTAACAACTGCGCTAGTTTTATTGCTCATGTACGTTCCTCTCTTTCTTAAACTATAATTCAAATAGTTGCTTTTTATTATAACTATTCATCCCAAACACAAATTCTCAATATCTGCTTTGTTATCAGTTGTTCTGAATAATTATCTTTTATTTATATTATACCCGCATTGTACATATAATCCGTTGTAAAAACAACAAATTACTTGATAAAATACAATCAATAGCCCATTGTTCCCATTTTTATACAATTTTAATGCAGATTTTCACATAAAAAATGCAATACTAAAAAGCAAACCGGACCAATACAGCTGAATGAATTGTCATTTAGCATATTGATCCGGTTATATTAAAATGCTGTATCCGCTTATTTTGTGCTTGAATTTCTGTACTCAAGCGGTGTCATTCCATACAGCTTCTTGAACTGTCTGTTAAAATGCTCCACGTTCTGATATCCTGCCTCGATTGCGATATTCTCAACAGTTGTGATGCTGTTTCTCAGCAGTGTGCGTGCCTTCTTCATCTTGCATTGGTGACCAGCTCCCCGAAAGTCTTGCCTGACTTCTCCTTTATGTACTTGGAGATATACGGCTCTGTCAGGTTGAACTGTGCAGCCATGTCTGCAAGCGATACTGTCTTATAGTTGGCCTGGATGAAGTTGAGCATGGCAATATAGCGCTCATCCTTCACGTGACTGTCAGCCTTGGTGGCAAGATAATGGTTTACCGCAACAACAAGCGCTCCGATTGATGCCTTGATGATATCCTCATCCACACCTGCGCCCCAGAACATACTGCCGTCAACTGTGATACCCACATATGCCATAGCCTTTGATGAAGATCCATGTGAAAGCGAATGCTCCTCGTATACAGTGAGCTCAAAGCTGATGTCAAAATACTGCTTAATTATATTGCTGACTGCATCGAGACGGCCGTTTCCATTGGCATCTACCTTTCTGGTGCTGTCATTGTGTAAAATAACCGCCTCTGCGAAAATGCCGTTTACCTGCTTAAAATGGCACTCCGGTATAGTGAAATATGGATGAAAATCCACATAATTGTCTGTAAAGATACTGTGTACCCACTCAGGTGAAAGCTCCTTGTGCTCCTCGTCCGATACCTGCTTGACCATATATCCGACCTGCTCTCTCATCTGCTGCGGCACATTGATACCGAAGCTCTGCTTAAGGATATATGCCACTCCGCCCTTTCCTGACTGGCTGTTGATACGGATAACATCAGCCTCGTATGTCCTGCCGACATCCTTTGGATCTATAGGCAGATATGGAACCGTCCACTTATCAAGCTTCTTTTCCTCTCTCCATGCCATGCCCTTTGAGATTGCATCCTGATGTGAGCCTGAAAAAGCAGAAAAAACAAGGTCTCCCGCATATGGCTGTCTCTCGCCTACCTTCATTCTGGTAAATGTCTCATACTTCTCCCTGATCTCTGGCAGATTTGAAAAATCAAGCTGTGGATCCACTCCGTGTGAGTAAAGATTCATGGCAAGTGTCACGATATCTACATTTCCTGTTCTCTCCCCGTTTCCAAACAGCGTACCCTCTATCTCCTCAGCTCCTGCAAGCACACCAAGCTCTGATGTGGCAACACCGCAGCCTCTGTCATTATGAGGATGTAAGCAAAGCACTACTCCGTCCCTGTACTTGAGGTGCTTGTTGATATACTCTATCTGTGTGGCAAAAACATGTGGCATAGCATTCTCTACTGTGGTAGGGATATTGATGATGGCCTTATTATCAGCCTTTGGCTGCCATACATCAAGCACAGCGTTGCACACATCAACCGCATAATCCACCTCAGTGCCCGAAAAGCTCTCCGGTGAATACTGGAAACGGAAATTACCGTCAGTCTCTGCTGCAAGGTCTCTCAGTAAAATAGCTCCGTCAACTGCAAGCTGCTTTATCTCTTCCTTTGACTTCTTAAACACCTGCTCACGCTGTGCAACAGATGTGGAATTGTACAGATGTACAACTGCTCTCGGTGCTCCCTCAAGTGCCTTGAAGGTCTTCTTGATGATATGCTCTCTGGCCTGTGTCAGCACATGTATAGTGACATCATCAGGAATCATATCCCTCTCAATAAGAGCTCTCGTGAAATTGAACTCTGTCTCAGAGGCTGCCGGGAAACCTACCTCGATTTCCTTAAAGCCTATATCTACAAGCATCTTAAAGAAGTCAAGCTTCTCCTCAAGACTCATCGGCTCGATTAGAGCCTGGTTGCCATCACGTAAATCAACCGAACACCACAGTGGTGCTTTATCTATATAATCCTTCTTAACCCAGTCATAAGTGCATTCAGGAGGCAGAAAATAACTGCGCTCGTATTTTTCATATCCTTTCATCTTAAAACCTCTTTTCGTTTGAACTGATATAATTGTAACACATAAGCGCAGTTATTGGAATGATTATATTTAATCACTTTGGTTGATGTAATTTAATTTTTTATAAAAATATAATCAACTTTATTGATTTTGATTATTCTAATCAGATATTTAGGCTAAAATATCCGGCTAATCCTCTCTCTTATTACCCCAGAAAAACAATGCAACTGTTCCCGGACCGGTGTGGCTTCCTATAGTCGTACCGATATCATTTATCTCTACTTTGCCCTTCATCTTAGGGAAGGCAGCCTCAATCAGATCAGCTACGGCTTTAGCATCCTCATAGCATGCAGAATTTGATATATAGACCTTATCCGAATAATCGGCACCATCCTTGCAGAGTGCCTGCATCTTCACAAGCATCTCCTTTATTGCCTTCTTTTTGGTGCGGATTTTCTCACGCACAATAAGCTTTCCCTCATTGCTCACATTCATGAAAGGACAGATATTAAGCACATTTCCCACGAATCCCGCGGTCTTTGAGATACGCCCGCCCCTGATAAAAAATGTAAGGTCTGATGAGAAGAACCAGTGATTCACCTCAAGTCTGTGCTCCATGGTCCAATCAGCCAGTGTATCAATATCCATGCCGCTATCCCTAAGGTCAGCGAGCTTATCCATCAAAAGACCAAAGCCTGACGATGCTGCCAGCGAATCAATCACATATATCTTTCTGTCAGGGTATTCCTCCTCGAGAGCCTCCTTTGCAAGCCTTGCCGAGTTGACTGTACCTGATATACCGGAGCTTAGTGCGCAGTGAAGCACATCATATCCCTCATCCAGGAACTGCCTGAAGTACTCCATGTACTCCTCCTGATTGATCTGCGAGGTCTTTGTCATGGCACCGGCTTCCATTGCCTTGTAGAAATCCGGCAGTGGCATGGACTGTCCCAGATCATCCATATACTCTTTGCCGTCGAGCTCATAGTGAAAGCACGCGTACTTAATATTCCTATCAAGCATATGCTCTTTGGTAAGATCTGCTGTTGAACAGCAGCTAATCACATAATTTGACATATTATTTTCCTTTACCTTTTGACCTTTTATCATTATATGTAGTCAGATACATATGGTATCTCATGATATAAAATATCGTCAAGCTTTGCAACAGCATCATATGTAGTCTGTATTTTGCCCATCTGCAAAAGCTTCTCAGCACTCTTGTAGCCTAAAAGCAGCGTGGTAAACGTGCCAATAGACATGCTTAGGTGATACTGTGGATTTTTGTCGGTGATAGCACAGTGCCCTTTCTCAAAATCAATGACAAATGTGCCATTGTTCCACGGAAGAAGTTCATCTGCTATCTCAAAGCTAAAGCAGCCGCCCGGGCCATCCGGATCACAGTTATACTGTGATATAAACTGCGCCACGTCGATGATTCTGCCCATGGCGTATGGTCTTATTGTCTCCTTTATATCACTGTCATCGAGCTCAAAAGCGATGGGCTCGCTGTAATAGTTGTTGCCTCTGACCTCATCAATCATGGAATCGTGCGCATGAATGTACTCCCACAGACCAAGCTGCGCCTCACGGTTTAAGTAGATGAGCTCCTTGATGTGCATGACATCGGAGCTGATAAGATACACCATATAGCCACACGGTTCATCATCCTCGTTGTAGTAGATGGCGACCATCGTATCATCCTCATCCCAGCGGAAGTACTCCTCCCAAGCCAGATTGTTTCTGTACAGACAGCCGTGCGTCTTTGCAGCAAAGTGAGTATGAAGCTTCTTAAACTGCTCGTCATCCCACTGCACACGGCGCACATAGCCCGGCTCCTTAAGCTTTGTGGGAATCTGTCTGTCCTTTATCACATATGTCATCTTGTTTGAGATAATCTCCCAGCCAAGTCCTCTGTAAAGAGGTATGGAGTATGGGTACAAAAGAGCAAACGACTTGTTGCTGTCGCGCATTCTCGTCAGACTCTTTCTCATGAGCTTTTTCATGAGACCATGACCGGTGTACTCAGGATACGTGCAAACACTTGTGACAAAGCCCACCTCGTAGCGCTCGCCGTATATATTCATATCGAGCGGATATACAGCAAACTGAGCCACAAGCTCCTCTTTTTTGTCTATGATATTGAAGCAGCCGAGCACATCAGCTCTCTCAAGCACCGGAAACTTCGACTGCTTGATTTCATCATCCTTCCAACCGGTCTCGGCAAGATCTGCCTCTGTTACCTGAAAAGCATAACGAAGCAGTGCATTGTACTCCTCCGCATCATCCTTTGTCAGTACTCTTATCTTAAATTCATCTGATTTAAAAGAATGCATAGTGTCCTTTCTCGCCTGTCTTTACTGTATACATCAGATCGTCCGCCTTTTTAATGAGCTCGGTAATCTGACTCTCACTGGTAACATTTCTCTCATATGAAATGCCGATGGAGCAGGTGATATTCTTCTCCTCATTAAACTCAACGTCATGGTTGAGATATTTCTTTATCTGGCTGCTGAAGCCATCCGCCTCTGCAATCCTCGCATAGATATCCTTTGCAATATTCTCAAGCTCGTATCTGGCGCATGACTCAATGACTATGATGAACTCATCACCGCCATATCTGCTCACAAAGCCTCTGTCCTTAGCAACTTCCTTGAACACAAAGGCCATCTCCTTAAGTATCAAATCTCCCACATCATGACCATACGTATCATTATAATGCTTGAAGTTGTCCAGGTCAATAAACATAAGCCCCACATCCATTCCACCGGATGTCACACTTATGCGCTTTTCAAGCTTTTCAATCTCCTGATACATACCTGCTCTGTTATAGATACCGGTAAGCATGTCAGTGACAGCTGCCTGCTTCAGCCTCTTGTTCATCTCATTGGCCTTCTCATTGGCTCAATACGGGCAATGGAATACTCAAGCTCTCTGAACAACAGCTTGAAAATGCTCAGATCATCCTCATTGAGCATGTATCGCTCGATTGAGCCATGCCAGTTGTCCTTCATGCGCACATATGCTATGAGTACACTTGAAAGTGCATCATTCTTGATAAAAGGCACTGCGACAAATGAGCATACATCATCCACGCGAAGTACGAGATGACATTTTCATACTCGTAGAAGCCCTCTGCAATCTTTGATGTGGCAATGCCTCCGGATAGTCTATCATGATATCACATATACCCTTTATAACCTCATCTGTCATATCACAGCCCGTATCATTATAAAGCACCTGTGGCTCCTTCGCGTGCAGATCTATGATCAGCGCACAGTCAAGACTGAAATGATTGATGAAATTGCTCATGGCATTTTCAATCATGGTGTCCTTCTTCTGGTCATTGACATCGATAATGGTCTGCCATATGGAAATAAACTCCATCTGACGCTTTGAGCCCTGATAATCCTTTTCGAGCCCATGCTGCTTTACAAGCATATTAATCTGCCGCTCATTGATATGGCCATCACTCAGTGACTCTAGGTTGATATTTTTTAACATGTCAAGCGGAGCTGCCTCTGCTATTTCATGCATCCTTTTATTGTGTGCCTCTAAAAGTATTCTCTCATGCTCTATAAGCTCATTTTTGCCGAGCAGCTCAAACAGCTTCATCCTGCTTTCCCTGTATATCGAATATGCAAAAAATTCGTTTCCCTCCGCATTAACGAGATATCTCTCCGCATCCTCAAAACGTAAAAAGGCTTCTTCCTTTTCACCATCGTGCCACAAGAGCATGGCTGATGCAAAGGAGTAAAGGAACATCTCATCATCGCATCTGGAATAGTCATGGACTGCCTCAGTTCTTGTGGTGTCAATTACTCTGTAGATGACATAATTAAGAAACTGCTTGCAGCTGAGCAGATAGCGCTCACAGCTGAATCTGTCACCCGAAAATATAGATGCAAGCGCAAGAAGCGCATATACCTTACTCGTGTTGCACACTCTTAAGCTGTTTAGATGAAGCTTTATAATAGTCTTCATGGCAACTAAAAGTGCATGGACAGCCTCCTTATAATTGCCCTGCATGATATAGTTAAGAGACTTGTTATAATACACCTCAGCTATATCCTCCGGCATCTTCAGGTAATATAACATATTGATTGCAGCATTGTAATAATTGTCAACCAGCTCATTTTTACCCATGGCACTTAAATTGTAGCCTATAGACGTAAGCACTCTCGCAACATATATATTGCCGTGCCCCTTCATGAACTCGTATGTACGGATAACATATAAAAAGGCTATCTCATTGAGACCGCTTGTGCTGGCAAGCATAATAGTCTTCTGATATGCATCATACACAAGCTGCTCATTTCCTATCTCCTTCGCAAGCTCAAGCCCCTTCGTAAAATGCTTTAGTAATGATTCATCATAAAAGGACTGCTTCACCACATCCCGGCTATTGTCGTATGCGTAAATATATATATGTGCCAAATGATTCCTGTAGCCGTGCTTTATGAGCTTTTCTATAATTTCATCACTGACAGGTATATCCTGTACACAGAAGAATATATTGTACCAGCCTGACATCTTTATCATGACTGACAAAAGCTCTGCCTTAAATATCAGTGTGTCATCCTCTGCCAAAACTGCATAGTCATAGGCACTCTTTGCACTGTTTCCGGCCTTCTCAAGCTTGCCTGATACATATAGCAGGTGCCCTTCATGAAATAATACAGCGAAAGATAATGCTCACTGTCATTTTCCGGTATCAGCGCCTTGTATTCATTCGTGAGCTCAATCGCTTTGGACATCTCTCCAAGTAAAACAGACGTCCTTGCATAGACCATATAAAAGCGGCGCAGGCTTTTCTCATCAATCCATGCATCCTCAAACTTAAGCTTATGCTCTATAATGCGGCAGCCTCTCCTTGCCTGCTCAAAATCCAGAAACTCCATGATATTTGATGCTTCCTGGATGCTCTGCTCAAAGTTCATAGTGATATACAGCTCATCATCATTTGTAGTTTTTACGTTATTTTTAAGCGGTCCGGCACTGCCTATATAGTATATGGCGCTCCTGTCCTCAAGCGACTCAACTATACGATCCCACACCTCAACAGTACTGTCAGTACCCTTGACTATGGCATTGACACCTAACACGATACCGATATTGGCGCATGGATTGTCAATCAGATACTTGATGGTCTCAATTGAACTCTTAGACGCCATCTGGAATCTGTTTATCACAATCATCAAAGGCTTCACCTCAGAAAGCTTCTTGAGCATGTCAGCTATGGCCATCGTCATGCGTCTCTGCTCATATGCCACCTCATTTAACAGCACTGTCTCCTCTCTGAAGCACTCACCTGTCTCATAATAGCTGTTTAACACCTGTCTGTGCAGATAGTACACACCGCACTCCTTCTGGAAATCATCAAGCTTCCGCCTATAAAGCGCCTGTGCATATTGCATATGATGTCCAAAAATGGCTCATAAGCTCCGACCAGCGTATTGTAAGAGAACTCACTGTATGCAAAAAGACGTTATCCTCATTGCTTTGATAACGTCTTATAACCTCAAGATTTTCAATCGAAAAATCATTGCTATAATTCGCCATTACGATATTTCGAGTCTCTTTTCCTATGCGATTGTAAATCTGCTCGATTACCCCGCTATAATACTTCTCTATCATCTAATTACCCCATCATGTTCCAAAGCCGACACAGTGTATATCAATCCTCCTGTAATCAGGCTTTTCCGAAATAATCCTAAAACCATAGTAGACCAAAACTCCTAAAAAGTCAATCTTTTGACTCAATAATGATAAATTTTCCTCTATGGATATCAATCAGTGCATGATCATCGACTATTTCATTGGATATGCCAAGCGATGTAAACCTGTCAAGGGAATAATCAGTAACAGGATACTTAAAGCCCTTAAGGCTTACCTCATTGTCGTCTGTCAGTGCTATAAGAGATACAAACCTGCCATACTGTGCTGATTTTTCAATGGTTACCGGCTTATCTGCCATCCTTATGCGGTTGTTTGTATCGATAATGCTGATATCAGTTCCACTTTCCAGGCCTATTCCCAAAAGTGAAATATTTCCAAGCACATGGTCTATTCTGCTGCCTGTTGCTCCAAGCAGCACTATGCTTCGTGCTCCCTCGCTTATTGCCAGTCTTATGGCATACTCTGTATCGGTATCATCCTTTATGGGATTGAGCCTGCGTATCTCAGTCTGTCCCTTTCTCTCAAAATACTCCAATGCATTTGTCGTAGTCGAATCGAAATCACCTACAATTATATCAGGTGTGACACCGTTTTCGTACAGAAAATCCATTCCGCTGTCAGCCGCAATTATGGCATCTATTCCGTCAGTCTTTATCTCATTTAAGCCGAATTCCTTATCTATTTTTCCACCACATACAATCAAATACCTCATTTTATCCACCTTCTTATAAATAACATATCCACATTTGCTACAGCCCCGGAAGCATTTTTGTTTTAACCTGCATCTGTTACATCATGATATTCAGAAAACCCTTTACATTTTCTTCTATATCTCCGCTAAACACCGCACTTCCCGCAACAATGATATTGGCTCCTGCCGCAAGCAGTGTCTCCACGTTCTCAAGATTAACACCACCGTCCACCTCGATATCAGCCTTATTTGCGGTTTTCTCAAGAAGTGCCTTTAAGTCGCGCACCTTGTCTACAGTGTACGGAATAAGCTTTTGTCCTCCAAAGCCCGGATTTACAGTCATGATAAGCACCATGTCCACTTTGGGAAGCACATACTCTATGGCTGAGAGCGGAGTAGCCGGATTTAATGCTACACCTGCCAGTATGCCCTTTTCCTTTATTGCCTCGATAGTCCTGTCAAGATGCTTACATGCCTCCGCATGGACTGTGATGATATCTGCTCCTGCTGTCGCAAAATCATCTATATATCTGACCGGCTCATCTATCATCAGATGCACATCAAACATACGCTCTGTGCACTTTCTGATTGTCTTTATGACCGGCAGTCCTATTGATATGCTTGGAACGAAGCTGCCGTCCATAACATCTATATGCACATACTGTGCTCCGGCCTCATCAAGCTGCTTAAGCTGCTCTCCGAGTATTGAATAATCCGCTGATAAAATTGATGGTGATAAACAGTTCATGTTTTCCTCCGTTTGATTATGCTTTAAATTAATACTTTTGTCTGTTTTTAAGCTCCTCATATAAAAGCTTATAATTATCATACCGCACCTGCGATATTTTCCCATCTGCAAGAGCTTCCTTCACACCGCAGTCCGGCTCATTTATATGACTGCAGCCCTGAAACCTGCAATATGGCTCATACTCTACAAACTCCGGATAACATGTCCACAGATATTCCTTTTCAAAGCCCGGCACATCCATCGAGCTAAAGCCCGGTGTATCCATGATATACGTGCCATCCTTTATAGGGATAATCTCAGAATGTCTGGTCGTATGCTTTCCGCGCTCTATTTTCTCACTTATATGTCCGGTCTCCATCTGCACATCATCCTGCAGACAGTTGATGATAGATGACTTGCCAACTCCCGAGGACCTGCAACCGTGGTCGTCCTTCCCTCTAAAATATGCTTTATCTCATCTATGCCCTCACCTGTTTTCGTGCTGGTAAAAAGCACTCTATAGCCAGCCGGCTCGTATATGCTTTTAAGCTCCTGCTGCTCTTTAGGTGTGATTAAGTCCTTTTTGTTGAAGCATATAGTAACCGGAACATGCTGGTACTCCATCATACACAAAAACCTATCAAGCAGGTTGAAATTGGGATCCGGCTTTGCGGATGCAAAAATAACCAGGGCCATGTCTATATTGGACACAGCCGGCCTGATAAGTTCGTTTTTCCGTGGCAGTATACGCTCGACATTGCTATGTGCTTTTCATCATCGAGGACTGCTATGTCGACGATATCGCCTACCAGTGGCTTTATCTTTTGTTTTCTGAAGGTGCCTTTTGCTTTGCACTCGTAGAGAGTGCCGCCTGTGGCAGTTTCTTTTGCTTCTTTGGTTTCTTCTACGTAGACGTAGTAGAAGCCGGCAATTCCTTTAATAATTTTTCCTGTCATGGTTTTCCTTGTGTGCTTTTGTATTTGCAGGAGTCACGCTTTCGGCGGGGTGCATGCCGCGCTTTGAGGTTGTGCGGGTGGCGGAGGCAGGCATATATTCCTCTTAAAAAATATGAAGCCAGCCCCGGGCTCTCCTACGGACAGGCTATGGCTTGCTCTGCCCTGTTCTTTCCTCGGTAGGTTTATGGCACCCCGGGGCATTTCATATTTTTTCCTCGGAACACATGCCTGCCCCGCTTCCTTAGTTTCTCTCCGCGAGTTCAGGTTTTCGTCCGCGGGTTGGTGTGGTAGTGGGGTGCGGATAGCACCCACTTTGTGGGTGCTATCCGGTGGCTTACTGTACTTCTACTGTTTCTGTCTTTGTCTGAACTTCACCCTCAACTTCATTTCCATCTCCATCCAATGATGGAACTGTATATTTCCATGTTACCGTTATTTTACCGGATGCACAATTCATTGTTCCGGATACTGAAACCTCTGCTGAAGTTACTGTTCCACTTGCGTATGTCTGTCCATCACTGCCTTTTAAGGTATATGAACCATCTACTACCTTTGCATTTTCTATTCCAAGTGACAATGTCTTATTTACGCTCTTTGAAACCTGCTGCTTACCCTTACTGAGTGTAAGTGTGATTGTGGTGCCTGCGGCTACGGTTTCACCGGATTTGGTCTGGCTGATTACGCTGCCGGCGGGTACTGTGTCGCTGTACTGGGAGTCGGCATAGGTGTACTTGAGCCCTGCTCCTGCGAGGGCGCTTTCTGCATGTGACTGTGAGGCACCTACTACGTTTGGCACGGTGATTGGCTTCTGGCCCGGTGAGAGGGTGACTGTTACTGTGCTGCCCTTTGCGGCCTGTTTCTTTGCTGATGGTGACTGTGCTGTTACTACATCTGCTGCTACACTGTCATTGTAATCTCCATACTCGAAGGTGACACTAAAGCCTGCTGACTCGAGTGTACTCTTTGCTGAGCTCTTGGTCTTTCCGATTACACTTGGTATCTTGACCATCTCTGATGTACTATCACCTTTTCCTGCGATAACTACATTAATCTGTGAACCACGCTTTACTGTATCTCCGGCCTTGACATCCTGCTCAAGGATTGTGCCATCCTTTTGATCTGACTGCTTTGTCTCAAATGCAAATACTGTGAGGTCAAGCTTTAAGCGGTCTACTGCCTTCTGAGCATCCTCCACTGACATGCCTCTGATGTCAATCATCTGGCCCTCTGTCTCAGTCTGTGTCTCTGACTCTGATTCAGACTCGGTCTGTGTCTGTGACTCTGTCTGCTGTGACTCTGAATTCTTTTTGCCGCCAAACTTAAACACTCCTGCCACTGAAAGTGCAAGATATATGATAACTATTACAATGATTACGGCTGTTACTATACCCATGATTGTGATTGCTTTATCCATCTTTGGATTTAAAAGCTTGCCGTCATCATCATCGTCTTCGTCTTCTTCGTCATCATCGTCGTCTAAGAGTGACTCATCATATTCATCATCATCGTCTTCATCGTCAGCATACTCATCACCATTATCTGCATCGGTATCATCATCGTTTAAGTCCTCTGCAACACCTCTGCCTTCTTTTATCTTGTCAAGCTCCTCCGGGCTTATAACCTTGGTCTTGCCACCGTCAACGAGTGGTGCTATTGTAACGAAATCCTCATCAGGATGCGCAAGAGAGCGCCTTATGTCTGTGAGAAGCTCCTCAATAGTCTGGTATCTGCGGTCCGGTGTCTTTTGTGTACACTTTAAGATGATTTTCTCAAAGCTGATTGGCAGATCCGGTGCGTAGATGCTTGGCCTTGCAATCTCCTCCTGTAGGTGCTGCAGTGCAACTGCCACTGTGGTATCACCGTCAAACGGCACACGGCCTGTAACCATCTCAAACATTACGATTCCCAGTGAGTAAATATCACTTCTGCCATCGACGAAGCCGTTTCTTGCCTGCTCCGGAGATGCATAGTGTACTGAGCCCATCACATCTGAGCTTATTGTATTTGAAGATGTAGCCTTTGCAATTCCAAAGTCTGTCACCTTTACCTTGCCATCTGTAGAAATAATGATATTCTGCGGCTTGATATCACGGTGAATGATATTTTTATTGTGAGCGGCCTCTATGCCCCTTGCCACCTGGATTGCAATACTTGCAGACTCCTTGAATGACAGCTGGCCCTTTTTCTCGATATAAGTCTTAAGTGTGATACCCTCGACATACTCCATGACAATGTAGTACAGACCATTCTCGCTGCCTACATCATAGATATTTACGATATTTGGATGCTCAAGTCCTGCTGCTGACTGTGCCTCAGCACGGAACTTGGTCACAAATGAACTATCCTCCGAAAACTCCTGCTTTAAAACCTTTATAGCTACAAAACGGCTCAGTATATGGTCTTTTGCCTTGTATACATCAGACATGCCGCCTGCGCCAACCTTGCTTAGGATCTCATATCGATCCGATAAAAAACTTCCTATCTCTAACATCTGTTATTACCTCGTCTTAAAATGGTTTAATAATCATTACAGTGATATTATCGCGGCCACCGTTTGCATTGGCCATGGCGACAAGCTGTGACGCTGCTGTCTCGATATTATCATTTTGCCTAATAGTATCGCATATTTCTTTATCTCTCACCATATTGGTAAGTCCGTCTGTACACAGAAGAATCCTGTCGTCCTCACATAGCTCGACCTCAAAAAAATCTGCCTCCACATGATCTGCTGCCCCGACAGCTCTCGTGATGATATTCTTGTCCGGATGAACTCTCGCCTCGTCGGCATTTATCTCACCCATCCTGACCATCTCATCAACCAGTGAATGATCCCTGGTAATTTGTCTGATCTGCTCTGTGCCACCTACAATATAAAGCCTGCTGTCACCTATATTGGCCACAAAAAGCTTGTTTCCTATAATAGTTCCTACGACTAAGGTGGTACCCATTCCACGCTTAGCTTCATCCTCACGAGACTCAGCCACCAAAAGCTCATTTGCCTTGTTGATAGCCTCTTTGATGATGGATACCGGTTCATCCCCGGCATTTCTCGATACCGATGCAACCACACGCTCTATAGTGTATCTGGAAGCATAGTCACCGGCTTTGTGTCCTCCCATTCCATCTGCTACGATGAAAAGATTCGGAAGATTTCCTACTGCAGTGTCAGACGAGAAATAAAAATCCTGATTCATCTCACGAATAGCACCTGCATCCGTAATGGAAAACGTCTTCATCTAGTTTATTCCTCTCTCTTTATCTATATGCTTCTTGCGAAGCTGTCCACAGGCACCGTCTATATCTCTGCCCATTTCCCTTCTAATAGTAACATTAATTCCGTTTTTTTCAAGCCTATTTTTAAAAGCCTCTATAACACCCTTGTTGGACTGCACGTAGTCGCGCTCCTTTATCGGGTTTACCGGAATCAGATTTATATGGCAGTTCATGCCATGTACGAGTGCCGAAAGCTCTGCTGCATCCTCGGCTGTATCGTTCACTCCGCCTACCAGACTATACTCAAAGGTGACTCTGCGGCCTGTCTGTGCAAAATAATATTTGCATGCATCGACCACATCATGTATATCATAGCTGTTTGCAACCGGCATGAGAGCTTTTCTCTTTTCCTGGTTGGAGGCATGCAGTGAAAGCGCCAGCGTGATAGAAAGCTTTTCATCTGCAAGCTGTCTCATGCGCGGTACGAGACCGCATGTGGAAACTGTCAGATTGCGCTGGCTGATATTGATTCCGTTTTCATCAGTGAGAAGCTCTATAAAGCGCAGCAGATTGTCGTAATTGTCAAGCGGCTCACCTGTGCCCATGACAACTACATTTGAGATGCGCTCTCCTATGTCCTTGCCTATCTGATAAATCTGGTCAATCATCTCAGACGGCCTAAGCCCCCTGACGAGACCGTCAAGAGTGGATGCACAGAATCTGCACCCCATCCTGCAGCCAACCTGCGAAGATATGCATACAGAGTTTCCATGCTTGTACTTCATAAGCACACTCTCTATGACGTTGCCATCATCGAGTGCAAAGAGATATTTTCTCGTGCCATCGAGCTTTGACACCTGCACCTCCTCTTTTTTTAGCGAGATGAGTATTGCATTGTCCTTTAATACCTGTATGAACTTTTTTGAAATATTGGTCATCTCATCAAAGCTGTCCACATGCTTCACATGAATCCACTCATATATCTGCTTCGCACGGAATTTCTTCTCTCCGAGCGATATGATAAACTCTGTGAGCTCGTCCATATTCATTGATTTGATGTCAGTTAGTTGTTCTTTTATCTGTTCCATATCATTTTTATTAAATCTGCATTTAACTATTGTTTTATAAATGTTTTTCTTATTTGTTTTGCTTATTGTTTATTACTTCACTGATTATATCCTGAAATCTGGTTTCGTAATTAAAATTCATCATTTAAATCTGCATAAACAAATTCTTCTAATTCGAGCCAATTTATATTTATTAATTCATGATTTATTTTAATATCATAATTTGCTTTTTATGAATCTTGCAATAAAGAATCCGTCACTTCCATGCTCACCGGGCAGTATCTGTTTCATTCCGGTGCCTTCAGCAAAGCTCTTATCCAGCTCAAACTCCGGATGCTTTTCAATAAACCACCTCACATTGTCCTCATTCTCAGCCTCATCTATCGTACATGTACTGTACACGAGCACTCCGTTTGGCTTCACGTATGTATGCACGGTATCAAGTATCTGTCTTTGAAGAGCGGCAAGCTCATCTACAGACTCAGGCGTCATCTTGTAGCGGATATCCTTCTTTCTGCCGAGCACTCCAAGCCCTGAGCACGGCAGATCACAAATGAGTATATCTGCCTTTCCCGCCGAATCAGCATCAAATACTGTGGCATCCCACACCTCTGCCGACATATTGTTAAGGCCATGCCTTTCTATATTTTCCTCAATCATATCGACCTTGTTATCGGTCAGGTCACGTGCGAGCACATGGCCGCTTCCCTGCAAAAGCTCAGCTATATGGGTGCTCTTGCCACCCGGTGCTGCGCATACATCTATCACATAGTCGCCCTTCTTTGGAGCAGCCGTCTGTGCAACAAGCATGGAGCTGATATCCTGCACATAGAAAAGTCCGTCTCTGAAGCTCTGCAAGCCATTCAAATAATCAAATCCAGATATAACAAACGCATAATTAAGTTCATCAACCGCTGTGACCGTCACACCCTCTGCCTCAAGCATTACACGAAGCTCATCCGGAGTACACCTGGTCAGGTTTGTCCTGATGCTTATGGTGCTCTTACTGTGAAATGCCTTGAAAATCTCCTCTGCCTTCTTCTCTCCGTATGCCGCAACAAATCTGTCCACTATCCACTGTGGCATGGAGTATCGGATGCTTAATGTATCAAACTGTACTGAATCTATATTTCTTGCAATATTTCTGAGTACACCGTTTACAAAGCCCGAAAGTTGTGCAAACTTATGCCTCTTTGCAAGCTTCACCGCCTCATTGCATACAGCTGAATCCGGCACCGCGTCCATGTACTTTATCTGGTAGACGCTCATGCGAAGAAGGTTTCTGATGAAGGGCTTCATCTTCCTTACCTTTGTCTTTGAAAAAGAGTCTATGATGTAGTCGAGCTGCAGCATATACTCGATAGTGCCGTCAACAAGCCTCGTCATAAAGGCTCTGTCCTGCTTTGACAGATACTGATACTTGTCAAGCACACTACGAAGCACGATATGTGAAAATGATCCACGCTCATTAATCTCAATAAGCATCTCAAGGGCAAGCTCACGCGTATCTACAGAGTGCTCATTATGCGCTGCCACATTTGATTTTGCCGGTCTGCCCGGTATATTATTTTTGTTTATTTGGCTATTTTTATTATTATGATTATTTTTACTATGATTATTTATCATGATGATGTTTCCGAATAGTTACATATACATTTAATTTTCTAACTAATATATCCAATTTGAACTGCCACCCTGTAAAATCACAGGCAAACAGAATCTAAAACAATATCAGTCGTCCCGTCTGCGTCCGTTTGTGATAAGTATGATACGAAGGAGCTGTAAAATAGCAGCCGCCGCACTGGCTACATAGGTAAGTGCCGCTGACTTGAGCACCCTTCTTGTGTACCTAAGCTCGTCATCTGCAAGTATGCCCTGTGTACGAAGCATGACAAGCGCACGTCTGAAGCATCAAACTCTACCGGCAATGTCACGAGCTGGAAAAGCACTGCTGCCGAAAACAGCAATATGCCTATATCAATAATAAGCCTGACGAGCGTGTGTTAAATAATAAGCCGATAAGTATAACCGGCCATGCAAGCATGGAGCCAAAATTGGCTATAGGTACGAGCGCACTCCTGATTGAAAGAGGTGCATAGCTTTTTGCATGCTGTATAGCGTGTCCACACTCGTGGGCTGCTACGCCAAGTGCTGCGACCGATGTGGCATTGTACACAGGATCAGATAAATTCACTGTTTTGGTGCGCGGATCATAGTGGTCCGTCAGACTGCCGGACACATGACGCACCTGCACATCATATATGCCTGCCGCCTGAAGCACTCTTTGAGCCACCTGTGCGCCATTCATGCCTGACATGCTTCTTAGCTGCGAGTATTTATTAAATGTACCTTTAACTCTTGCCGATGCAATCATACATATCACTGCACCTATCACAACGAGTATATATGTCGGATCCCAATAATAATATCCCATGTATCATCTCTCCTTGCTGCTTATTATAATGCGTGTAGTAGTTTGTCAATAGTTACTTATAATGAATAACTATAATGTGAAGAACGAGCCCTCTTCCACATGACAGCCTCTCAAAAATGAGCCTGTATCCATGCGCTTCTTGCCCTGGAGCTGTACCTCTACTAAAGATAATGCTCCTTTTCCTGTCTGTACATACATATCATTTTTTCCGATATGATAAATACAGCCCGGCTCATAATCATCGCTGCCGTCAATCACCTTTGCACTCCACACCTTAAATGTCTTACCATTCAGGTGGGTGTATGCGCTCGGCCATGGATTAAGCCCCCTTATAAGCCTCTCAATCTCAACAGCCGGCTTTGTCCAGTCGATAAAGCCAAGCTCCTTACTTATCATTGATGTATGTGTGGCCTCCTCGCTGTTTTGAGGAGTATACTCTGCAGTGCCATCCTCTATCATCTTCATGGTCTCCACACACAGCTTTGCTCCCTCTGCTGAAAGCTTATCAAACAGCTACCGCCGGTCTCATCAGGTGCGAGTCTGACTGTACTTTTTGCAATCATATCGCCGGTATCGACACCCTCATCCATCCTCATGGTAGTGACACCTGTAAACTCGTCACCGTTAATCACAGCCCACTGGATAGGAGCCGCACCTCTGTACTTTGGCAAAAGTGAAGCATGCACATTGATACAGCCGTATCGAGGCATATCAAGAATACTCTTTGACAGAATCTGTCCAAAAGCAACCACAATTATTATATCTGCATTAAACTTTCTGAGATACTCTATATTAGCAGTCTCTCTTATTTTAACCGGCTGGAATACCTCAATACCGTGCGAAAGCGCACACTCCTTGACCGGTGTATACTGCATTGTCTTGCCGCGGCCCTTTGGCTTGTCGGGCTGTGTGACAACCAGTGCCACCTCGTGCCCTGCCTCTATAATTGCCTCAAGTGTTCCCACCGAAAAGTCCGGTGTTCCCATGAAAATTACTCTCATCTTACTGCCTCCCAGATATTTTCCAAGCTCAGATAACAAATGTCATCCTAATGATTACTCCTGTGTATCCTCATATGTCACATCGTGAAGTGCGCCCTCAACCTTCTCCACATAGAGATGTCCGTCGAGATGGTCAAGCTCGTGGCAGATACATCTGGCCAAAAGCTCTTCTCCCTCTATCTCATACTCATTCATATCCTCGCCCATGAAGCGGGCCTTTACATAATTCGGGCGGGTCACCTGTCCGGCCTTTCCCGGTACTGAAAGACAGCCCTCATCGCCGGTCTGCTCTCCGTCAGACTCAATAATTTCAGGATTAATCATCACGATTGGACCCTCGCCCACATCGATAACAACGATTCTCTTTAATATGCCAACCTGTGGTGCGGCAAGTCCTACACCATTAGCCTCATACATAGTCTCAAGCATATCATCAATAAGTGTTACTATCTTTGGAGTCACCTCCGTAACCTCTCTGCAGACCTTGCCAAGTACAGGGTCTCCCTCCACTCTAATAGTTCTAAGTGCCATAATTGCCTCCTTCTATATCTATCAAAATCCACTCATCGGATTGAAATCAAATGAGATATTAGCATGTTTCATTGCCGTATCAGCTTTCACAGCCTGCTCTATGCCATCCTTTATGGAAATGAGCGCCGCATAGTCAGATGTCTTCATGTAAATCACCTTGCGGTATATGTCATTTACCTTGGCGATGGTCGCATCCGCAGGACCGATGAGCTGAATCAGATGCCTATCATCAGGGCTTTGATTTTCATCTGTATGCGATATCATCTGCAACGCTATATCGTACACTTGCTGTGCCATGCTGCTGCACTCACTCTCATCAGGTGATGTGACATGGACTAAAAGCATATTCCATACAGGTGGATAGTTCATAAGCCTCCTGTACTCTATCTCCTTATCGTAAAAAGCCTCATAATCCTGCTCTTTGGCAGTCCGGATGGCATAGTGGTCAGGGTCGTAGGTCTGGATAACCACATTGCCGGGCAGCTTTCCTCTGCCGGCGCGCCTGCCGCCTGGGTCAGCAGAGCAAAGGTGCGCTCCGCCGCATGAAAATCATTCACATGCAGTGACATATCCGCCGCCAGCACACCAACCAGCGTGACATTTGAAAAATCATGCCCCTTTACAATCATCTGCGTACCGATAAGTATATCGGCTTCATGATTGGAAAATGCCTGCAGAATCTTCTCATACGCATCCTTCGCCCTCGTGGTGTCATAATCCATGCGCAGTATACGCGCCTGTGGAAAACGCTTTGCCACCATCGCTTCTATCTTCTGTGTGCCGGCCTTAAAGCCGCTAATGTACTTCGAGCCACAGCTCGGACACACCTTAGGCACCGGCTGTCTGTAGCCGCAGTAGTGACAGACCATCACTCCGCCGCCATGTTCACTGAGTGATACATCGCAATGAGGACATTTTACCACAAAACCGCACGCTCTGCACGACATAAATGCCGATTTGCCCCTTCTATTTAAAAAAAGCATGGTCTGCTGGCCATTTAGAAGCCGCTCCTCCATAAGCTCCTGAAGCCTGGTGGAAAGAATCGAGCGGTTTCCCTCACGAAGCTCCTGCCTCAAATCGACAACCTCACACTTTGGAAGAGGTCTGTCGTCCACACGCTTATCCAGCTCCAAAAGCCTGTAAACGCCTGTCTTTGCCTTGTAATAGCTATCCACCGACGGTGTTGCAGAGCCAAGTACCACAATGGCATCGGACATGCGCGCGTACTCTATCGCCACCTCCCTGGCATGATAGCGTGGCACCGACTCGCTCTTGTATGAATTCTCGTGCTCTTCATCTATTATGATAAGTCCTAAATTTGAAAAAGGTGTGAACAGCGCCGACCGCGGGCCAATCATGATGTCAATATCACCATTCTTAGCTCTCTCAAACTGGTCATAACGCTCACCATTTGAAAGTCTTGAATTGATTATCGAAACCCTGTTCCCAAATCTGGCAAAAAAACGCATCACGGTCTGGTAAGTGAGGGCAATCTCGGGAATCAGCACAATTGCCTGACGCCCGGACTGTATACAGTGTGCGATAAGCTCCATGTACACCTCTGTCTTGCCGCTTCCGGTGACACCCTTAATCAGATAAGTATTTCTAAGACCAGCGGCAATATCGCCTTCTATCGCATCAACCACACTCTGCTGCGCAGCATTCAGTACCTTATCATAGGTGTCCACACTCATATGCTCCACAGGATTTCTGTAGCCGCTCTGTGTGATGACCTCGATAAAACCTCTCTGCTCAAGCGCTCTTATAGTGGCAGCCGACACCGACAGCTTGCCTGTCACAAAGGAATACTCAAGGCGCGCCCCATCATCAGCATCAATCAGCGCACGAAAAAGCCTGGCCTTTGCCTTTTGTTTTTTTGCCTCGCAAAGCGCAAGCTGCGCCCTTGCCTTTACCTTGTCTATTTTCAGTGCAATACTGCGGCTCACCTGCTCCTTAGCCTGCTTCTTTACAGGTATAACCGTCTTAAGTGCCTGATTCATAGTAGAGCCGTAATTGCGCCGTATCCATGCCGCAAGTGCGATGAGCTTTGCCTCCACAGCCACAGAGTCTGCCTTTATCCCGATAAGAGGCTTTGTCCTTGCCGGGTCGTACTCAGGCTTATCCGTGACCTCAATCACATAGCCTGTGATAGTGCGGCTGCCAAATGGAATATCCACGCACACACCCGGACGGATGTCGCATAAAATCTCATCCGGGATGCTGTACTGAAATGTCTTATCCAGTTTTTCGTGGGATATATCCACAATCACGTTGGCATACATAACTGATACTATTTAACTCCTTCGTATTTCTCCTCGCAGTACTTGCAGCGGTAGATTTCGTTTTTCTCATCGGAAAGCACGAAAATCTGGTCAAGCTCCTGCTCAATTGAAGTGATGCATCTTGGGTTTTTGCACTTGATGACATTTTTCACCTGATGAGGCAGCTTAAGCTCCATCTTGTCCACAATCTTGTCACCCTTTATCACATTTACAGTGATATTGTGGTCGATAAATCCAAGGATATCGAGATCTAATGATTCTATCGGACACTCTACCTTGATGATATCCTTCTTGCCCATCTTGCTGCTCTTTGCATTCTTTATGATTGCAACTGTGCAGTCGAGCTTGTCAAGCTTTAAATCCCTGTAAATCTGAAGACTCATACCTGCCTTGATATGATCGAGCACAAAGCCCTCATGTATTCCACTTATATTCAGCATATTATCCTCCTTTAGTCCTCAGCCAGTCCAAGCAATGTCAGAATAAGCGCCATACGCACGTAAACCGCATACTGTGCCTGCCTGAAATAGCATGCTCTCGGGTCATCATCCACATCAACAGAAATCTCATTCACACGTGGGAGCGGATGAAGTACAATCATATCATCCTTTGCAAGCTCCATCTTCTCCTTTGTCAGAATGTAGAAATCCTTCAGACGCACATAGTCCTCCTCATTGAAGAAACGCTCCTTCTGGACACGTGTCATGTAGAGCACATCAAGCTCTCCCATGGCATCCTCGAGCTTTTCTACCTCCTTGAACTCGATATTGTTGGCACGAAGCACATCATCGCGCACATAGTCAGGCACCTTAAGCTCCTCAGGCGAGATAAGCACAATCTTCACATTGTCATATCTGATAAGTGCATTGATCAGTGAATGCACTGTACGTCCAAACTTTAAATCTCCGCAAAAGCCGATTGTGATATTATTCAATCTGCCCTTGATGGAACGGATTGTAAGGAGATCAGCAAGTGTCTGGGTAGGATGCTGATGACCTCCATCGCCTGCATTGATTACAGGGATACGCGATTTCTCTGAAGCCACAAGCGGTGCACCCTCCTTAGGATGACGCATGGCACAGATATCCGCATAGCAGGAAATAACCCTGATAGTATCTGAAACGCTCTCGCCCTTTGACGCAGATGACGAATCAGCACTGTGGAAACCTAACACCGAGCCTCCCAAATTAAGCATGGCAGCCTCAAAGCTAAGCCTGGTTCTCGTGCTTGGCTCATAAAAACAGGTTGCAAGCTTCTTTCCATCGCACTTGTGTGCATATTTCTCAGGATGAGCCTCTATATCATTTGCAAGATCCAGAAGCTTGTCCAACTCTTCTACAGAAAAATCCAACGGACTCATTAAGTGACGCATAATTTGCCTCCATTCTTTTTCGCGTAACAATTTTTATTACATTTTTTCTATCATATAATAACTTGGCGCAATATTCAAGTTGGCTTTTACACTTTTTTGTTGTAGAATATATGACAGAATATAACTGTTCTGAACGTTTAGCAATTGTATTGAAGTTTCATACAATTACGACAATTTCAACATCAAAAAGGAGAATAATATGTCTGTAAATGAATCACAAATCAAAAACACCACAGCCGGCGCAATCGATGATGACGATGCTGTAATCTTTAAGGAGAGAAAGAGACTGCTGTTTCTCGGTCTGCCGTGGACTTTCACAAAATATACCGTCACACCGTCCTTTATCACTGTAGAGTCCGGACTCTTAAGCACCACAGAGGATGACTGCTACATGTATAAGGTAGCTGATGTAAAGCTCACCACATCACTGATGGAGCGCATTTTTAAGCTCGGCACCATAGTCTGCTACACAGCGACGTCACAAACCCTGAGCTTAAGCTCGTTCACGTAAAGCACTCACGCGAGATAAAGAGCTATCTGCTCAAGCAGTCTGAGGCCGCAAGACTTAAAAGACGCACCTTAAACACTGTGGATATCGGTGCGCACGGAGCAGACATGGCAGATTTGGATCATGATGGTATTCCGGATTCGCTGGAATAATACAGCCGTTGCTGCGCAGCTGATTTTGCTCATATATGTGTGGATCTGAATAGTTACTTATGTCCATAAATAAAAAATGCGGTCGCATGACCGCATTTTATTTTCAGGTAACTATTCAGAATAATTCACAGATTAATATACCAGTCCATCGTTCGGCAAATAACCAGCCCAATAACTTGCATAAATTTCCATCTGTAACATCAGAAAAGCTTGACATCTAGCAGCAGAACATCTGCCAGCAAAGGAATGTGGCTAGCAGGCTGCAGCACTCGCTGCCCCTGCCACTGGGGCGTCCGTATATGTCTCCCATATCCGAATACCACGAGCCACCATTTTCAATTATCTGCATAAACTGGCGGTACTGCATGTTGTTTGGCTCAAGCGACACTGCTCGCTGTATGTGTTCTATGGCTGTCGCTGTGTTGCCGAGCTTTTGGTTTGCGACAGCACTGTAGTAGTACCACCTTCCGCGTCTCTCAGCAAAAGGTACCTCCTCAAGCACCTTCAGTGCCTCATTGTAGTAGCCGTTGCTGATGAAATTGCCTGCTGCACGCACCTTTGGATTGTCATCCTGTGCACTGCTGCCTGCATTATTGTAGGTATAGCGGCCATAGAAACCACCAAACGATCCACCTGCTCCAAATGGATCACCTGCTCCCGGTCCACTACCATATGCTCCACCATAGGAGCTGCCGCCGTATGAGCTGCTGCTTCCCGCACCGCCATATCCACCGGTTCCGGCAGCACCGGACTGCTTTTCCTTCATTATCTGGTCATATGCCTGCTGCACCTGCTTAAACTTCTCCTCAGCCTGATCCTTGTTAGGATTGTTGATATTGGCATCAGGATGATATTTTCTGCTTAAGCTCCTGTAGGCCTTTTTTATTTCATCGTCACTTGCACTGCGGCTGACACCGAGCACCTGATATGGATCTATCATTTATGTTTCTTCCTTTTCTTCATCTGAATATACTCATACTTGCTCCACACACCGGAGTATAGAACATTTCTGATTATATCCGCATGTAAGAGAATTGGCAACCTCTCAAATATTTTTGCTGCCTCTGAAAGCATAGATGTCATCATAAGCCGACAGGATTTGTCAAATTTTTCCTGATCATTATTGCAGCAATGCATGAACTGTATAAGTGGATTATATGACTTTTTTTCACATCATCCCCAATATCCTCATACGCATCCATTATATAAATAAATTTGCCCATATAGCAGCCAAATTCCTTCAAATCCTTCTGCCACTCATCCTGCTTCCACGCAAAAAGTATGCCGAGCATCTCTCCTGTCAGCCCTGCAACTGCATCAATATTGGTATCATTGCTCTTCTCGCACTCTGCAAGCCTTGCAATGTAGTCCTCTATCGCCTTAGCCTGTATCGGATAGCCTTTTTTTGCCTTCTCAAAGTCCTTTTTCAGCATCTCTGCGTATGTCTTCTTCGTCAGGCTCTTGTCATCCTTCCAGTCATCTATCAGATTGTAGTATGCAAGCAGGATGTTCATGGCTGCAGCATACTCTGTAATCTCATTGGTGCGAAGTGTACGCTTCTTCGTAGGGTGCACGCTGCATACAAATCCATCCCGCGTTACACTATCCGGCTCGTACAAGCCTGTCAGAAGCACTATGAGAAAAGTCATGTCATAGTTTAGTGCCATCTGTGCACGCCTGCCATACTGCGACTTCATTGTCTGGCACAGCCCGCAATAATAGCTTTGATATATTTTTTTATTTTCCTCGGACAAAGTGTCCTTATTGACAGTTATATATCCAAACATTTCTCTTCTCCATGCTCTTATGTACAGGTATATATATTGACGTACCAGTACATCGAAAAATAAGTTTCTGGCTATATGACGCAGAATGAATTTTCATCTGCAAGGCGGAGGAATGAGGCGTAGCGGTGGCTACGTCGATTGACTACAACGCCGCAGATGGGAAATCAGGCAAGTCATATGGCTGGTTACTTATTATTCGATGTACTAGCTGCGTCTCACGAACTGCTCCCGGCACTTCGGACAGGTAATACAGATCTTGCCATGTCCTCTTGGCACCCTGACCTCCTGCTTACACATAGGACACTTGAAGAACTTGTACTGCTTCCTCTGTGCAAAGCGCTTTTTCCTGCGCTCTGCCTTTACGGTCCACTCATACCTGGCATTTAAAAACTTCTGATTCTCTGCATAGCGCTTGTTTACATTTCTCGAAAATACACGAAAATACATATGTATCATCAGTCCTATAGCCAGTATATCAAGTATCGCCGACCTTGTAAATATTGAAACCACAAGTAATATCATTACTACCCATGACTCAGCCCTTGCAAGCTCGTCCATCCCGTTTCTTCCATTCATAAATCTGATAAATTTTTCTCTCATATTACCGCCTCGCCCTATATTTTCATTATAGCCAAATTCTTACCTCATACAGTGTCCACGCTATGAATTTGAGGTTTTAAATCGTTCTTTACATTTATTAAGATAATATTGAAGATAAAAACCGTCAATAGACCTATCGTCTTTTAAGAAACATTTTATATTTCGTTTATTAAAGTTGGTAAAAGGGCTTGATTTTTGGAAAAATGCTTGGTATATTAAATAAATATGCAGGACAGGTGATCGCGGCTGCAGGTGTCGAAAGACCGCAGGTGAGGAAAGTCCGGGCTTCATAGGGCAGGATGCCGGTTAACGGCCGGTGGAGGAAACTCTAAGGACAGTGCAACAGAAATATACCGCCACTTTTGTGGTAAGGGTGGAATGGCAGTGTAAGAGACTACCGCCTCACTGGTAACAGGGAGGGCACATGTAAACCCCATCCGAAGCAAGACCGAAACAAAGCTTTGACGTGGCCCGCCAGCTTTAGGTAGGTCGCTTGAGGCGTCTGGCAACAGGCGTCCTAGATAGATGATCACTCAACGACATAACCCGGCTTATCGTCCTGCGTATTTTAATAATCTAAAGCCTATTGGCGTTTCGTAAAATAACTTATTAGTAACGTGCGCCGCAAGGTGCACCATTAAAAATGCAACTGAGATATCTCAGTTGCATTTTGTTATTTCCCGGTAACTATCATTTGCTGTTGTATATGATGCAGTCTACCGGTAATTATTATTTGCTGTTGTATGTAATAAAGTCTACCGTCATCTCTATCTGCTCCTCGAAAGCCACATCAGGTGTACCGTCTCCCTTTTGCAGACCATAGCTTCCAAAATAAGAATGGCACCCGCCATCAATGACATACTCATATGTATCCTCCGGCAGGTTTGAGCGGTATTTGCGGTATTTGTCCATATCAAGCACACCATCCTCTGAACCGTACACGCTAAAAACCCTCAGATCTGAATCCGACAGGTCAGCGGTCGAATATGCTGCAAAAAGATATAGTCCGTCAAACTCATCTACATGCTTTGACACATATTCTGCAGCCATGGCTCCGCCTAAAGAGTGGCCTCCCATGTACCATTCCTGTATGGATGGGTATATTTCCTTGTATTTTTCAATGATACCGTCAGCTGCATTCTTGTCCAATACTGCGAGGTTGCCCGGCATATGTACAAGTATGCACACGAAATTATTCTTTGCAAGCTCATGCATCAGCGGCGCATACGCCGTATACTGCACCCTGCCTCCCGGATAAAAAATCAATGCCTTTGTGGCTTTTTCCTTATCCTGCGGTGCAAAGGTTATCGTATAATTCTTAAGCTTTAAGTCGTACTGGGTGGCCTGTATACGCTTGTCCTTCTTTTCTATGGTAACAGAAACCTCTCTGTCTGAATCGATTGCAGCCTCCGCAATTGAATCTGCACGATAATAATTTCCCACATAACAATTTACGGCAATACCGCCAATAGCCATGACTGCAATTGCCACAAGCAGTATTCTATACACAGCCGGAATGCGGGATTTTTTAGTTTTAAACATTAAAGCAGCTTCCTCCTACAAACTCACGAAGCAGTGAATTGTTTGGTATGCCGTCAGCCGGCATCGGAAGAAAGTAGTCTAAGAGCTTAAGCAGCCTCTTTGCCTCGAGATACTCCGGGCAGTCTCTTTCTATGCCAAAAAGCAACGGCTCCGCATACACCTTGAGTACCGCAAGCTCATACACAAGTGCAGAGTTGAACATCACATCCGCCTGTTCCTGGAAAGGAAAGATATTCTCCCTTTCACCCTTTCTGACAGACGGCCACATAGCGATAGTCTCCATGGCATTGGTACCTCGTGTACGCGCATCACGCACAATCCGGCGTATAAGTCTTTCATCTGTGGTGGAAAGAGGATTGTGCTCGTCCATATTGAGCTGTGTAAGCGCTGAGATATAGATTTTGAACTTGTGCTCAGGCGGGATAAGCTGTGAAAGCCTGTCATTTAGGCCGTGGATTCCTTCTATGACAAGTATATCATCAGCTCCCAACGTCAGCTTTCTTCCGCGGTACTCTCTCTTTCCTGTCTTGAAATTGAAGGAAGGCATATCAACAGCCTCTCCTTTAAGAAGCCTGTTCATATCCTCATTGAACAGCTTCACATCAATAGATTCAAGGCACTCAAAATCAAAGCTTCCGTCCGGATGCTTCGGGCAAAGCTCCCTGTCCACATAGTATCATCCAGACTTAACGGATGTGGCTTTCTGCCTTTGCGATAAGCTGGATTGACAGTCTGTTGGCAAACGATGTCTTGCCTGATGATGAAGGACCTGCTATCATGACAAATTTCTTTTTGTCATCCGAAGCAATCTGCGCTGCAAGATTTCCTATCTTCTGCTCCATCAGTGCCTCCTGAAGCAGCATGATTTCCTGTCCCCTGCCTGCTGCAATCGCATCATTTAGCGAGCCTATCGTGCCAATTCCAAGCATCTTGCTCCATTCCCTGGAATCATCCAGCGTGTGAAACAGCTTATTTGATGTCACAAGCGGCTCAACACTCCTGCTGTGAGCACCCGGAAAAAGAAGCACGAAGCCACTCTCATACGGCACTATATCAAAGTATTTGAGCATGCCTGTCGAGGGTGCCATAAATCCGTAGAAATAATCCACCACACCATCCAGCTCATAGAGATTGACTCTGGAGCTTCTCCTGTAGTGCAATAGCCTCTCCTTATCATGCAGCCCTTTTTCCTTGAAAAACTGCTCCGCATACTGTGTTTTTGCACTGTGCTTGGTAATTGGGAGGTCTTTTTCCACAAATGAGTACATGCTGCAGACTATCCTGTCGATATCATGCTCTGTCACGCTTTTCTCACTGTTTTCTCTGCTGCCTTGTAAGTCTGTATCTTCATTATATTTTTCCTGTTGGCTGCCTGCACACTCCACTGCTTTCTCAAGCTGACAATAATAGCCTTCTCCGAGCGAATGCATCACATGAAGCTGTGTCATACTGCCATATACATCGTATATAGCCCTCTGCAAAAGCAGCACAACACTTCTTCTGTATGTACGCCTGCCATCCCTGTCAGCTGTCGTCACGAAGCTAAGCTCACAGTCACTTTTTATTTTCTTATTCAGTTCACGAAGCCTGCCGTTTACAATTCCAAGGATTATGTCATCCTCATAATAATCCTTGAATCTGTCTGCTACGGCTTCTAAAGTATCACTTTCTGATGCTGTCACTGCCATGACCTGTCCATCCGGCAAGGTCACCTTCACACTATATTCCTGCATTTCTTATTGCCCCCATAGTCGAATATGCTGCCTCATTGTATGCCATCATCTCGTTTATCTGCTCGATTCTGTCCATGATGGAATCACTCATCTCCTGTGTCCTTAGCTGCTGCATGATGGCAGCCAGCTTGTGGTGTTCCCTGACAAGGAACTTCCGAAGCACCGGATTACCGTTTTTGATAAGTACAGGTCCGTACAAATCGCATACAGTAACCGTCGTCTCGTCCATATTGTCCCATGCGGAATTGTCCGCACACGGCACACATCTGAACATCGGATAGTATTTTCCGTCCTCCAAAATCATATCCTCATCAACTATCTTATAGCCTGTGTTCCTTACATATTCACGGACTTTGCTCACTTCCGACTGTGGCTGCAGAATCAGCTCCTTTGCCGACCTGCACACTGTCTCCCCTGCGGTTAAAATGTGAATAACAAGCTCTCCTCCATTCCTGCTATGACAATAGAGTCAACCTCTCCGTCGTGTATCGCTTCAAGCCCATTGGAAAGCCTTGTGGTAATCTTCTCTGTCAGACCGTTTGCCCTTATATGCTCATTGGCGCGCTCAAGCGGTCCCTTATTTATATCAACAGCAATTGCTTTCGGTATTATATTCCCCTGCACCAGGCAATAGGCACATAGCCATGGTCGGTTCCCACATCACACAGCGTGTAGCCGGCCGTGACCATTGATGCCACTGCCTCCATTCTTCTGGATAGCCTAATCATCTTACTCTAAGTAGTCCTTAAGCTTTCTACTTCTGCTTGGATGACGAAGCTTTCTTAACGCCTTTGCCTCAATCTGGCGGATACGCTCACGAGTGACGTTGAACTCCTTACCTACTTCTTCAAGTGTTCTGGCTCTGCCGTCCTCTAAGCCAAAGCGAAGTGTGAGTACCTTCTGCTCTCTCTCTGTAAGAGTTCCAAGCACCTCCTCAAGCTGCTCCTTAAGAAGTGTGAATGCTGCCGCATCAGCAGGAACCGGTACATTATCATCCTTGATGAAATCACCAAGATGTGAATCCTCCTCCTCACCGATTGGAGTCTCAAGTGAAACAGGCTCCTGCGATATCTTGAGTATCTCACGCACACGCTCTACCGGCATGTTCATCTCCTTGGCAATTTCCTCCGGTGAAGGCTCTCTGCCAAGCTCCTGAAGGAGCTGTCTTGACACACGGATGAGCTTGTTGATTGTCTCAACCATATGCACAGGAATACGGATTGTTCTGGCCTGATCAGCTATGGCTCTTGTGATAGCCTGGCGAATCCACCATGTGGCATATGTAGAGAATTTGTAGCCCTTCTTGTAGTCGAACTTCTCAACTGCCTTGATAAGACCTAAGTTTCCCTCCTGAATCAGGTCAAGGAAAAGCATTCCTCTTCCCACATATCTCTTTGCGATGCTGACAACAAGACGCAGGTTTGCTTCTGCAAGACGCTTTTTGGCATCTGCTCCCTTGTCCACATCCCTCTGCAGAGTCTTTATTTCTTCCTTTATCTCAGCCTTTTCCTCTTCCGATGCACCATCAAGGCGGCCCTTTAGTACATTAATCTTCTCGGTTGCTACCGCTCCGTCCTCCATATTCTGGGCGAGCTCAATCTCCTCATCTGCTGAGAGAAGAGGTACCTTACCTATTTCCTTAAGATACATACGGACAGGATCCTCGACGCTGACTCCCTCCGGTACTGAGAGATCAATCTTTTCAACCTCTACCTCGTCCTCATCATCGAGTATGATATCATCATCCACGTCATCATCATGCTGATTTTAAGCACGTCTATGCCGTTTTGCTCGAGATAATCAATTACCATCTCAAACTTCTCCGGATCCAGATTTAAGTCCTTGAAAAATCTGCAATTTCCTGAATATTCGAGCATTATTCTTTTTCTT
>ENA-OQCN01000031-OQCN01000031.1-human-gut-metagenome-genome-assembly--contig:-NODE-31-length-54387-cov-6.773719_pt1 | contig 54387 bp, 53 predicted proteins | sample MGYA00242497_ERZ504576 | MGnify/ENA primary metagenome ERZ504576 (study PRJEB26092, sample SAMD00036296) | human gut metagenome | host: Homo sapiens | study: EMG produced TPA metagenomics assembly of...
AAACATAGAAGATAACCGACTATATGAATGAACCATATAAATGTAAATTCAGAAAAAGGAGAATGAAAAAATGGGAAAAATCACAGTTACACAGTGTGGAGACATTGAGGGACTGAAAGTTGTAGAGCCAACAGTATTCGGCGATGCAAGAGGATATTTTATGGAGACATACAACTACAATGATTTTAAGGAAGCAGGAATTGACGTAGAGTTTGTTCAGGATAACCAGTCCAGCTCCCACAAAGGCGTTCTCAGAGGACTTCATTTTCAGATCAATTTTCCGCAGGATAAACTGGTACGTGTTGTAAATGGTGAAGTATTTGACGTAGCTGTTGACCTTCGTGAAGGTTCCAAAACATACGGACAGTGGTTCGGTGTTGTACTTTCCGCTGAGAACAAGAAGCAGTTTTTTATCCCGAAGGGATTTGCGCATGGATTCCTGGTACTTTCCGAGCATGCGGAGTTCGTTTACAAATGCTCTGACTTCTATCATCCAAACGATGAGGGAGGCCTGATCTGGAATGACCCGGATATCGGAGTAGAGTGGCCGATCCCGGACGGAATGGAATTAAGCTTCTCTGACAAAGATACAAAATGGGGAAGCTTTAAAGAGTACCGTAAATAATTAGGAGAGCATGAGATTTGAAAACGATTTTTTCTTTACCAACGGACATTTATAAAAACAGAAGACTGATATTCAAGCTGGCAAAAAATGATTTCAAGACAAGATATGCAGGCTCCTATCTGGGAATCGTGTGGGCTTTTATCCAGCCTGTGATCACGATCCTGGTATACTGGTTTGTATTCTCTGTAGGATTTCGTTCCGGTACAGGAGATCTTGGAGTACCATTTGTTCTGTATCTGGTAGCAGGTATTGTGCCATGGTTCTTTTTCCAGGATGCCCTGATCGGAGGAACCAACTCTATGCTGGAATATAATTATCTGGTCAAAAAGGTAGTATTCAATATCAGTGTGCTGCCTGTTGTCAAGATCATTTCCGCATTGTTTGTACATTGTTTCTTTGTGCTGTTTACCATTATCCTGTATGCGGCATATGGAAAATTTCCGGATGTGTATTATTTTCAGCTGATCTATTACAGCATCTGCGTGTTTATCCTTGTTCTGGGATTAAGCTATGCAACCAGTGCGATCGTGATCTTTTTCCGTGATCTGACTCAGATCATCAACATTGCACTTCAGGTTGGAATCTGGCTTACACCGATCATGTGGATCGCCGAGACTTCACTCCAGGGACATGAGACACTTCAGAAGATCCTGAAGCTGAATCCGTTATATTATGTGGTTTCCGGATACAGAGATACCTTCCTTATGAAGTCCTGGTTCTTTGAACATGCAGGATGGACGGTCTATTTCTGGGTATTTACGATCCTGTGCTTCCTGTTTGGCAGCTGGGTATTTAAACGTCTGCGCATTCATTTTGCAGATGTACTGTAGAGAATGTGGAGGAAAGAAAGAACGTGGATAATAAAAATGTAATACAGGTGAGCCATCTTACCAAGATGTATAAGCTTTATGACAAGCCCTCTGACCGATTGAAAGAGGCACTTGGGCTTACTAAGAAGAAGCTCTATCGTGAGCATTACGCACTTCATGATGTGAATTTCGACATTCAGGAAGGCGAGTGTGTGGGAATTATCGGAACCAATGGTTCCGGCAAATCAACCATTTTAAAGATTATTACCGGCGTGCTGACTCCGACAGAAGGCGAGGTAAAGGTAAACGGCCGTATCTCCGCACTTCTGGAGCTGGGCGCAGGATTTAATATGGAATATTCCGGTCTTGAAAATGTGTATCTTAACGGAACCATGATCGGATTCTCTAAGGAAGAGATTGATGCCAGACTTGATGATATCCTGGATTTTGCAGACATTGGAGATTTTATCCATCAGCCTGTAAAAACATATTCCAGCGGTATGTTCGTGCGTCTGGCTTTTGCTGTTGCAATCAATATTGATCCGGAGATCCTTGTGGTTGACGAGGCACTGTCAGTAGGTGACGTATTTTTTCAGGCAAAATGCTATCATAAATTCGAAGAGTTCAAGAAACAGGGAAAGACAATTCTGTTCGTAAGTCATGACCTGAGCAGTGTGTCAAAATACTGCGACAGGGTTATTCTTCTGAATAAAGGTGTGAAGATGGATGAAGGCTCTCCGAAGCAGATGGTAGATCTTTACAAGCAGCTTTTGGTAGGACAGGATCCTGTAAAGCAGCAGGAAGAGCCCGGATCTCCTTCAAAAGAGGAGAAAAGCGAGGGCAATTTCCAGGCCAACCCGAATATGCTGGAGTACGGAAACCGTATGGCTGAGATCATTGATTTCGAGGTGGTGGATGATAAGGGAGTCCGCTCCAATACCATTGAAAAAGGCAGCAGTTTCCGGATCCGTATGAAAGTCCGTTTCAATGAGGATATCCAGGAACCCATTATGGCTTATACCTTTAAGAATATCAAAGGGACAGAGATCACAGGAACTAATACCATGTTTGAGAAAGTACAGGTGGAGAAATCAGGAAAAGGTGATGTGTGTACAGCCACTTTTACCCAGGATATGAACCTCCAGGGCGGGGAGTATCTGCTTTCTTTCGGATGTACCGGCTACAAAGACGGCGATTTTACTGTGTTCCACAGACTTTATGATGCCTGCAACATTACAGTAGTTTCAGCAAAGAATACAGTGGGCTTTTATGATATGAATTCCAAAGTAGAAATACAGTGTGAGGATTAAGTATGGGAGAAAAAATCGGAAAGGTATTCCTGGATACCACGTATTATCCGGGTAAAGACTTATACAGTGACGGTGCTATTGAGGATGAGATGTTATCCATTGCCAGAGATTACGCACCGGAAGAATTCAACCGTGTGATCGCAGAAAGGGAGAGCTGGCCGATCCTGTATCATTTTTCCCATATCAGGGAGAATATCTTAAGCTGGGTTCCTTTTAAGGGAGACGAGAAGGTTCTGGAAGTGGGGGCAGGCTGCGGTGCCGTCACAGGTGCGCTGTGCCGTAATGCAGGAGAGGTGACAAGTATCGATCTTTCCATGAAGCGCAGCCGTATCAATGCCTACCGTCACAGAAACCAGGAGAATCTTAAGATCCTGGTGGGAAATTTCCAGGAGATCGAGAAAAATCTCACAGAGAAATACGATTATATTACCCTGATCGGAGTGTTCGAGTACGGGGAGGCTTATATTCAGAGCGAAGATCCATATGTGGATTTCCTGAAGATCATTTCCAGACATCTGAAACCGGACGGAAGAATCATCCTTGCTATTGAGAACCGTCTGGGCTTGAAATACTGGGCCGGATGCACAGAGGATCATTTCGGAACTCTTTTCGAGGGGCTGGAAGGCTATCCTAGGACAAATGGTGTCAAGACTTTTACAAGAAAAGAATTTCGTCAGATCCTGAAACAGGCCGGGGACCTGAAGGCTTCCTGGTACTATCCGTTCCCGGATTACAAGTTCCCGATGATTGTATATTCTGAGAAATATCTTCCGAAAAAAGGCGAGCTGAACCGGACAGAATATAATTTTGACCGCTTCCGGTTGCAGCTTTTCCAGGAATCACCGGTATATGATACACTTCTTGATAATGATCTGTATCAGGAATTTGCCAATTCTTTCCTGCTTATGATCGGTAGGGAACAGCCTGAGATGGAAACCATCTATGCCAAGTTTTCCAATGAGAGGGACAGGAAATTTGACATTCGCACAGAGATTGATCACACAGGAAACGGCAGCCGTGTCGTAAAGAAAGTTCCGGAAACAAAAGAGGCAGAAAGCCATGTAAATGGTCTGGAGAAAATCTGCGAAGAGCTTGGCAGACTTTATGCAGTTGCAGGAATCCGGGTAAATCGCTGCAAGGCACAGCCTGAAGCCGCAGAATTTGAATATCTTACAGGCATGACTCTGGAAGAAAAGCTGGATACTCTTCTGGAAGAAGGAAAAAACGACCAGGCAGAAGAACTGCTTTTTTCCTATATAAATAAAGTAAAACAGATCCATGAGAAGGAAGATTTTCAGAAAACAGAGGGATTCGTGAAAGTATTCGGCGATGTAGAGCTGCCGGAGAACCTGAAAGCTGCACCACTTTCCAACATTGATTTTGTCCCTGCAAATGTAATACTCGAGGGCGAAAAAGCTACTGTCATCGATTACGAGTGGACATTCTTTTTCCCGGTACCGTCCAATTTCCTTGTGTACCGCATGATCCACTATTATCTGGAAAGTGATGGAAAACGTGAAAATCTGAAAAGCCGCGGCTTCTATGAGAAAGCCGGCCTCACAGAGAAAGAATGCCAGGTTTATGCAGATATGGAGAAGAATTTCCAGAAATATATGCTTGGCAGCCACAATGCCATGCTGAACCTCTATGAAAGGATTTCGCCGGGCAAGGCTGACGCTGTGCAGTTTTATGAGGTGAAGAAACTGGAAGCTTCTCAGAGCCTGCAGGTATTCTGGGATGCAGGCAGAGACTTTAATGAAGCAGATTCCGGAAAATACCCGATAAAGAACAAAAAGGTCTATGCCAAAGTAATGCTTCCTCTTCATACCAGAAAGCTGAGACTTGATCCAGGTGAACTGAGAAGCGGCCTGCATATCCGCAGGATGAGCTGGTCAGACGGAACACCTGTGAAGTTTTTTACAGAAGGATGCAGCCTGGGCGGAGATACTTACTATTTCGGCGGCGAGGATCCTCAGATCATCATTGAGGAAATTCCGGAAAAAGCAGAATTATAGAGATCGATCTGGAATTACAGATGAGAAAAAAGCAGGGCAGAAATTCTGGCAGAAATATCAGAACAAGGAGCGGAAGCTCCGTCAGATCCGCGCTGAGATCGCCGGAAATGAAAAAATGCTTGAGGTTATGAAACACAGCCGTTTGTGGCGTGCATACCGTAAATTCAAAAAAATATGACAGAGTGCTGCTGTTCACAAGAGGGATATGACTATGGCAAAAATACTTTGGAATGTTGATGAAAAAAAATACAATGACAGGAATGCTCATACGCTGATCCTGACCGGATGGGCTACAGAGCAGGGAAATCCCGCGCTTACTTTTTTCCTGCAGGAGATGGAGAGGGAATTTCCATTTCGCAGCCGGAAAGGTTTGACAGAGCTGATGTTGCCAGAAGTCTGTCCGAACTTGGAGAAGTCCGGGATGCAGGATTCACCCTGAAGATCCCGGAGATCCTGACTCTGGCAGAGAAATATACAAGGCTGGAAGTATTTCTTTCTGATGGAAGTGAGAAAGAAGTGATCTTTTCCTCCACAGGGAAAGAACTGGAAGATTTCTGTATGGACTGCCTGATGGAATATCGTATTGATAAAGAGCAGATCCTGGGAAAAAATACACTTCTTGTAGAAGGATGGGTACTGGATCAGCAGGGATCCGACGAGGTTTTAGTGGAAGACCGCGCAGGGAAACCGGTGAAATGCACCATAAACCGGGGAAGACGTCCGGATGTGGAAGAAGAGCGTGGAATTACAGCTTCCGGAAGCCGTGAGATCGGTTTTTCCGTTCAGGTGGATCTGGAAGAAACCGGAAACAAGGAGCTTCTGGTCTGCTTTAAAGGACCGAAGACGCAGAAGAAATATCTGGTGGATGTCCGGAAACTGAAAAAAGAAAAATCCGTTTTTTACCAGAGGATGAACCTGCTTTCCATAGAGAATAAGGATGCAAACAGAGCCTATATTAAAGAAAAAGGCCTGAAAGAATTCCTGCATTATGTGGCAACCTATCAGCCGGACAGTGTTTCCGTAGATTATGAGGAATGGCTGAAATCTCATGCAGCCGGCAGAAAAGAGCTTCTGAGACAGAAGAAGACTGTATTTAAAGAAAAACCTCTGATCAGTATTGTGATTCCTCTTTATAACACGCCCGAGGAATATCTGAAGGAACTGATAGATTCTGTGAGAGCCCAGACTTACACAAACTGGCAGCTGTGTCTTGCAGACGGCAGCGAAGGCCTGGAAACAAGAGCTTTTCTCAATAAAAAATACAGAAAAGAAAACCGCATTACTTATAAAAAGCTGAAAGAGAACAAGGGAATCTCAGAGAATACCAATGCAGCCATGAAGCTGGCAGCAGGAGAGTATATCCTGCTCTGTGATCATGATGATGTTCTTACACCGGACGCGCTGTTCCACATTGCGAAGGCCATTACAGAGCAGAAGGCAGATGTGATCTACACAGACGAAGATAAAGTCAGTATGGATGGCAAACATTATTTTGAGCCGAATTTCAAGCCGGATTATAATTTGTTCCGTCTTCGCGAGAATAATTATATCTGCCATATTTTTGCATTTAAGAGAAGTCTTCTGGAACGGACCGGTACGTTCGGCCGGAGTATGACGGAGCACAGGATTTTGACCTGATCTTACGATGCTGTGAGCAGGCAGAACGGATCGTTCATATCCCGAGAGTTCTGTATCACTGGAGAAGCCATATGAATTCCACGGCAGCTAACCCGGAGAGCAAGCGGTATGCTTTTGAGGCAGGGAAGCGTGCAGTGGAGGATCATTACAGGAGACTGGGAATTAAGGCAGAGGTGGAGATGACAGACCGTCCGCTGGTACAGAAGCCATGTAGCCATTGACGGTGAGCCTATGATCTCCATTATCATTCCAAACAAGGATCATATCGATGATCTGGATCTCTGCATAACTTCCATTGAGGAGAAGTCTACCTGGAAGAATTATGAGATCCTTGTGGTTGAGAACAACAGCGAGCAGAAAGATACCTTCGTATATTATGAGGAACTGCAGAGAAGATACGACAATGTGAGAATACTAACCTGGAAAAAAGAATTCAACTATTCTGCCATCAACAATTTTGCTGTAAGGGAATCAAGAGGTGAGTACCTTCTGTTCCTGAACAATGACGTGGAGATCATCACCCCGTCCTGGATGGAGGAGATGCTTCAGATCTGCCAGCAGAAAGGTGTGGGAATGGTTGGGGCAAAGCTGTACTATCCGGATGATACCATCCAGCATGCAGGTGTTGTGCTGGGACTTGGCGGAATTGCCGGACATATCATGTGCAAGGCTAACCGGGATGAGATCGGATATATGGGACGTATGGTTTCCGTGCAGGAGATCAGTGCTGTCACAGCCGCCTGCATGATGATGAAAGCATCTGTATTTTGCGATGCAGGCGGTTTTGACGAGGAGCTTCGTGTGGCATTTAACGATATCGATCTGTGCATGCAGGTTCGCAGCATGGGAGAAAAGATCGTATTTACTCCTTATGCAGAGCTTTATCATTATGAATCCAAGTCAAGAGGACTGGAGGATACACCGGAGAAACAGCTGCGTTTCGGAAAAGAAGTGAAATGCTTCAAGCGCAAATGGGAAAGAGACCTGCTGAAAGGCGATCCGTATTACAGTCCTAATCTGTCCCTGAAAGAAGGGGACTGTTCTTTGCGAAAAGAAGAAAGAAATGGGGAGTATCATGCCTAAGGAAATATTTGAAGTAACAAGAGAAAGATTTCATCTGCTGGACAGAAATAAATATATTGTACAGGGAAGCTGGCCGAAAGAAGCGAAAGTGGAAGTCTGCCTGGACAGTCAGAAGCTCCCGGTGAAAGTGGAGAAGCTTGAGATCGTAAGTGCCATGGAGCGTTTTAAAGATCCGGATCTTATGCGCGGTGAGCAGATCACCATGACTATAGAGATGCCGGATCAGCTGGACGAGTACCGCAAGCTGGTGATTTATGCAGCATCTGAAGGGAAGCAAACCGTGTGGTTTTCCATCACAGCTGCAGAGCTTGAAAAAAAACGTGACAAGCCTCAGGTGTATTTTGAGGAAGAAAAAGTACAGCAGGGAATGGTGCGCTTAAGAGGCTGGGCTATCGCAAAAAGTCCTGTGACCATCCGCATTTATGACGAGAATAAAGAACAGCTGGCAGCAGACATCCAGAGAACAGACCGTGTGGATGTAGATCAGCTTTACGATGAGATCAAGCATCCGGAGAAAACAGGATTTTTCACGGAAGTGACAGGTGTTTCCGGTAAATGTCTCTATGTAGTATTCTACGCAGGAGACAGAAAAACAGTAAAAGTTGTTCCGCTTCGCAAGCTCGATGTCCTTGCAAAAAAAGCTGATAAGTATGCAAAAAAAGGGATCCGTTACTGGAAATCCCAGGGCGGTGCAGCTCTTGCCGGAAAAGTGGTATCCAAGATCCGCACAGTTTCTACAAGAGAGATCCCATATCAGAAGTGGATCACCCGCCATCTTCCTGGCAAGGCAGAACTGGAGAAGCAGAGAAGGACGAAATTCAGTTACAGCCCGAAGATATCCATTGTTGTACCGCTGTACAAAACACCGGAGAAATATCTGCGCAGACTGGTGGAGTCCATTCAGCAGCAGACATATACCAACTGGGAGCTGTGTCTTTCTGACGGAAGCGGGGATAATTCTCCGATAGCAGGAATTCTGAAAGAAATTTCTGCGAAAGATAAACGGATCAAAATAATCTCCCATGACTGTGCACTGCAGATCTCCGAGAATACAAACAGTGCCATAGAAGTAGCGACCGGGGATTTTATTGCATTTGCAGACCATGACGATGAGCTGGCACCTCATGCTTTGTTTGAATGTGTGAAAGCCTTAACGAGAAGCCGGAGACGCTGGTGATCTACTCTGACGAAGATAAAATGTCCATGGACGGACACAAATTTTTCCAGCCGCATTTTAAGCCGGATTACAATCCGGATCTTCTGTGCACAGTAAACTATATCTGCCATCTTTTTGTGGTATCCCGCAAGGTAATAGATAAAGTTGGAATGCTGCGCAAAGAGTTCGACGGAGCCCAGGATTACGATTTTGTTTTTCGTTGTGTGGAAGCTGTGAAGGATGAAGAAATCTGTCATGTGCCCAAGATTTTGTACCACTGGAGATGCCACGAGGATTCCACGGCCGAGAATCCGGAGAGCAAGACATATGCTTTTGACGCCGGACGAAGAGCTGTGCAGGAGCATTACAACAGGATCGGCGTGAATGCAGAGGTTCTGGACGGAGAGTTTCTTGGCCTGTACAGAACGAAATTTGTACGGGACTATGATCCGCTGATTTCCATTATCATTCCCAACAAAGATCACATTGATGATCTGAAACGCTGTATGGATTCCATTGACCGGAAATCTGCTTACAAAAATTATGAGTATGTAATTGTGGAAAATAACAGTACAGATCCTGCCACATTTGAATATTATAAGAAGCTCGAGAAGGAAAATGAAAGAGCCCATGTAGTTTACTGGGATGGAGTATTCAACTATTCTGCCATCAACAACTATGGAGCTTCTTTTGCAAAAGGAGAGTATCTCCTGCTCCTCAATAACGATACGGAGATCATCAATCCGGACTGTCTGGAAGAGCTTCTTGGGTACTGCATGCGCAGCGATGTAGGTGCAGTAGGAGCCAGACTGTATTATGAGGATGACACGATCCAGCATGCAGGTGTTGTGATCGGGTTTGGCGGAATTGCAGGGCATTGCTTTGTGATGCAGCCAAGAGGAACGACAGGATACTGCCACCGTATTATCTGTGCCCAGGATTACAGTGCTGTCACAGCAGCCTGCATGATGGTGAAGCGCAGTGCCTTTGAGAAGGTGGGCGGACTTTCTGAGGATCTTGCAGTAGCATTTAATGATATTGATTTCTGCATGAAACTGAGAAAAGCAGGATACCTGATCGTATACAATCCGTATGCAGAGCTTTATCACTATGAATCCAAATCAAGAGGTCTGGAGGATACACCGGAGAAGGTGGCACGTTTCAACCGTGAGATCTCCATCTTTGAGAAAAAATGGCCGGATATTCTGAAAAACGGTGATCCTTATTATAATCCGAATCTGACACTGAAAAGCCAGGACTTTTCTCTGAAGCGAATCTAGGAGGACTGGCTTATGCAAAAATATATAACAAAAGAATCAAAGACAAGGCTGCTGCTTCTGGCAGCTTTGTTTTTCAGTTGCCTGTTTATTTTCCGGCAATATCTGTTCGGAGATTCCGTGCTGGTTTTTGATGATGTAGGCGGGGATACCTGGCAGCAGTATACAATGTACTATGCAGATATCGTGAACCATCTCCGTGCCGGGAATTTTTCATTCTGGGATTTTACCAATGGAATCGGGAGCAGTTTGTTTACGATGCTGCAGGCGGATCCGTCGTTGATTCTGATTTGTCTTATTGGCGTGGCCCTGGGGCCAGCACATATGCTGTATTATCTGGTAGTTCTTCAGATACTGAAGATCCTGGCAGCAGGGTGGATCTTTTACTGGTTCCTCTCAGAGTTCGGGTACAGCAGACAGGCCAGGTTTCTGGCTTCTTTTGCATACGGACTGAACGGATATCTTCTTGTGTGGGGACAGCATTATCAGTTTGGCATGGTGGTGATCTATCTGCCGCTGATCTTTTTATTTGAGGAAAAATTTATCCGGGGGAAAAAAGGCCGCGCACTTTTTCCGGTGACAGTGTTCCTAAGCGGAATCTACAGTGTTTATCTTTCCTATATGACACTGATCGGTGCAGGACTCTACCTGATCTTCCGTCTTGTGATGGAAGTGGAAGATTTCGGAACGGGGTACGGAAGTTTTTCAGTGGCTGTGCCCAAATGGTCCTTGGAATCGGAATGAGTCTTGGAGTATTCCTTCCGATGGCGGCAAATATTATGAATTCTTCCAGGATTTCAACAGGATCAGGAGGGATTTTAAGTCTTCTGAAGAAATGCTTCAAACCATATGATTTTGATTATTATAATTCATTGCTGATCCGGCCGTTTTCCACGAATCTTCAGAATCTGCAGGTTCTGGGTGATACGAAATACGAAGGCTATAAAAATTATTACGAAGACCCGGTATTATTCTGTTCTGCTCTGGCAGTGATCTTTCTGGTTCAGTTTGTTCTTGTATTCTGGAAGAGCAATGCGAAAAAACGCGTGAAGGGAGCTGTTTATGGAGCTGTGGTACTGATCCTGGTGATCATGTTGCTTCCTCTTGGCGGAATTGTGTTTAATGCTTTTACAATACCGCCCACGTATCGGTTTACCTATATTTTGATGGCTGTATTTCTCCTGGCTTTTGCATGGATGTGGGATTATCTCCAGGCTGGAGGAAGGATCAGTATTACTGGACTGGCGGTTGTGGAGATTTTGATGCTTCAGGCATATATGGCAGGATATGAGGATAGTGCTTTTTTTGCATACAGGGAAAATGCGGTGATTCTTGCAGTAACGGGAACCGTTATGGTACTTAGTGTTCTGATCCTGGGATTTTGCCGGAAAAACAGGCTTCGGAAAGTGGCATCAGGATGCCTGATGGTGATGCTTGCTGTGAATGTGATATCAGAAGGTGGAATTACATACACAGACAGGATCTGCCTGAAAAAGACAGATACACCAGCAGAACAGATGGAGGCACAGACTGGAATATTTGAGGAAAAGCTGCAGTCTGAAGATACGGAGATAGAGGCCGGAGCTGTTTTTTACAGGCCACAGACTTATTACAGGGAGCTTTACAGCCAGGATGTGCAGAATGCACTGGAGTATCTTCGTGAGACAGATTCTGAGTTTTACAGGGTGGAAAAGGATTATTCGTCAGGAACGATATCAATGGATTCCCTTGCGCAGAATTACCGGGGGATCAGTACCTATAATTCTGTTATGAACGGAAATGTAAAAGAATTCGTAAAAACCTGTTATCCGGAATTCTGTTATCTTGACCACAACCGCTACACGTTCTGGCAGATGGCAGATAACAATGTGTTCGGAGCTTTTATGGGGGTCCGTTATCTTCTTTCGAAAAATCCGGAGCTGGACAGCAGTAAATATGAACTGGTCAGCCAGTTTGGTGAGATATATCTTTACCGGAATAAAGAAGAAGCAATGTGGCCAGATTTTATGAGAATACGATTTCAGAACAAAGCCTGAAGAAGCTTTGTCAGAAGGATGTAAGAGAGAAAAACCGGGAAACTCTTCTTGAGAATGCCATAGCTGTGAAAGGTGGAAAAGATATCGGGGATATCAGTGAGCTTGATGCTGTATCAGAAGTACAGGAGAATTCAGAGGTAACACTGAATGCGCCTGAAAAAGATTCTCATGTGACAGGAACTGTGGATGCAAAGACAGATGGTTATGTGATGTGCATGATCCCCTGCGAAAAAGGATGGACTGTTACTGTTGACGGCGAGAAAACAGAAGTCCTGCATGGCGATATCGGCTTTCTTGCATTTAAAGTTGCGAAAGGAGAGCACCAGATCGAGCTTACATACCAGGTTCCAGGTATGAAATATGGAATAGCAGCAGGCGGTGTGTGCTGGATCTTGTATCTTGGTATTGTGTTTTTTTTCAGGATACAGGAAAAAAAGAGGATTTGCCGGAAAGTAAATGATCAGCAGAGCAGAGATCTGCCTGATCAGAAATATAACAGGTAATATAAAAGAGCGAAATCTCAGATTTGTTCAGGCCTTGTTAAACAGGCAGGGCCTGAACATGATATTTTATCTGAGATAACGCTCTTTTTCTTTATTAAGTGAATGCAAATACTGTTTTACTGTCGATTTTCCTGTATAAAAATCCTGTCAGGATTTAATGATCCTGATCAGTCTCCAGAGAAGAAGTACAAGGAGCAGAACACCGACTCCGCCGATGATAAAATAAGGAACCGGGGAAGCGTTCTGAGAAACTCTGGCTGCCTCCATATTCGTATCGTTCTCCTGGTTATCTGCTGTTGTGGCATCTTCAGCAGTGTTTTCGATCACTGCAGTTCCAACCTGTGTGCCGCCGAAAGAATAGGTACGGCTGATCTGTCCGTCTGATTCGGTATCTTCTGTGGTGAGATCATCAGATGTTGCACCGGAAGGAATCATCACCTGCCCACCGGAAAGAATATGAAAATCTTCCTCACTCAGATCCATAAGCTGGAAGTTTCCAAAACCATAATCCATAAGCGTGATTGCTTCGTTGGCAGTCTGCCCGGTGGCTCCGTTCATAACAACACAGATAAGAGTTGTGCTGTTTCGCTCTGCTGCTGTGACAAGAACGCTTCCGGAAGCTGTTGTTGTACTCTCACGGCCGCCGATACATCCGCTGTAATAGGTGGCTGCAGCCTGGTTGGTCAGGGAAAAACTGTTGGTAAGGTTGCGGGCTCCGCCGGAAACGTTGGTAGCAGGTATTGTATAAGAAGTTGCACTTGCGATATCACGGAAACCGTCAGTATTAATAGCTGCCTGCATGATCAGTGCAAGATCATGAGCAGTGGTATGCTGGTTGTCATCAGGAAGGCCGGTCGGGTTGGTAAATACCGTGTTGGTACATCCCAGTTCCTGTGCACGGGAGTTCATTTTTTCCACAAATGCATCTACAGATCCGCCGATCTGCTCTGCAATCTGCAGTGCGATATCATTGGCAGAGGCCAGCATAATAGCATAGAGGCACTGCTCCATGGTAAAAACTTCTCCCGGCTGTGAGGAGATATGGGCACCTCCGTCTGTAACACCGGAAACGCCTGTTTCTGTCATTGTCACCTGGTCGGTAAGCTGGCTGTTCTCAAGAGCCAGAAGACAGGTCATGATCTTCACTGCACCAGCAGGGGAAAGTGCCTGATCCATATCTTTTGCATAGAGTATGGTATTTGTGGTATCTTCCATGATCACAGCAGATGCGGAAGTGATCTCCGGACCTGGGGCCAGCCGCTTATGGAATTGGTTGTGATCGTGGATGTGGCAGTAGCTGCTGCGGTATCTTCAGTGGCATATACCGGGGTCTGGAATATCATGGAAGCAGAAATCCCAAATGCCAGGAGAGCCGCTGTTAATCTTGTTTTTTTCATAATATAGAGTACTCCTGTTTATGTATGATTAAACGACATATATAAGCCAAGTATAACACATTTTTCGCTCTTTCTTGCAAAAAAAATGCGACAATGTTAAAATACATTTATCAAATTGAGTAATACGGAGAAAATATATGAGTAAAGATGATTCCACAGGAAAAATTCAATGGGACAGATTTGTGAAAAAGCTTTCACCCTATACAGTACAAAAAGGGCTGAGATATCTGAAGCATTACGGCCTGAAAGAGTTCTGGATCCGTCTTCACGAGAGGTTCGAACCCGAAGAAGTTCCATACGGACCGTGGTATGAGGCATATCAGCCGACAGAGGAAATTCTGGAGAAACAGCGCAGGCATAAATTTAAGAACGGACCGCTTATCAGCATTGTAGTTCCGGCTTATCTGACACCGGAGCGGTTTTTAAGACAGATGTTGGATTCACTTCTTGCGCAGACTTATGAGAACTGGGAGTTGTGTCTGGCTAATGGAAGCCCGGAAGATCGGGATATGCAGACAATCCTGAAATCTTATGCAGAGATGGACAGGCGTATCCGTTATCAGGACCTGAAGGAGAATCTTGGCATTGCAGAGAATACCAATGCAGCTTTTGCCATGGCGAAAGGCGATTTCGTGGGACTTCTGGATCATGATGACCTGCTTGCTCCCAATGCGCTTTATGAGATTGCAGCAGCACTGGAAGAATACCCTGAGGCAGATGTGATCTACACAGATGAGGACAAGGTCACAACAGACCTTACGGAACATTTCCAGCCTCATCTGAAACCGGATTTTAATCTGGATCTTCTGAGATCCAACAACTATATCTGCCATTTTCTGGTGGTAAGACGCAGTGTCGTTGAGAAAGCCGGCGGTTTCCGAAGGGAATTTGACGGAGCACAGGATTATGATTTTGTTTTTCGCTGTGTGGAGCAGGCCAGGGAAATTGTCCATGTGCCGGAGATTTTATATCACTGGCGTACCCATAAATCTTCTACGGCAGATAATCCGGCAAGCAAGATGTATGCATTTGAGCTGGCAGGCGCGCTATTGAGGGTAATCTTGAACGGACAGGGACGCAGGGAACTGTGGAGCATACCCCGGATTTCGGATTCTACCGTGTGAAGTATCCGGTACAGGGAGAACCGCTGGTATCCATTATCATCCCTAACAGAGAAGAGAAAGAGACACTTGAGGAATGTGTGGAATCCATCTTTTCGAAGACTTCCTACAAGAATTATGAGATCATCATTGTTGAGAACAACAGCAGCTCCAATGAGATTTTCAGGTATTACAAACAGCTGTCGGAAGATCCGAGAATCCATCTGATCCGCTGGAAAAAAGAATTCAACTATTCAGCCATCAATAACTTTGGTGTCCGCCATGCAAAAGGAGACTATCTTCTGTTCCTGAATAATGATGTAAAGATCATTGATCCGGACTGGCTCACAGAGATGCTTGGAATCTGTCAGCGCAGGGAAGTTGGAGCAGTTGGAGCGAAACTGATCTATCCGGATAATACCATCCAGCACGCAGGCTGTGTCGTTGGCATGGGTGGGATTGCCGGAAATATGTTTGTAAACATGCCGGCAGAGAGAACGGGATATCTTCATAAGGCATCGATTCTTCAGGATATGAGCTGTGTGACAGCCGCCTGTATGATGATGAAGAAACCTGTTTTCCAGGAAGCAGGAGGGTTTACAGAAGAACTTGCGGTTGCATTTAATGACGTGGATCTCTGCCTGAAGGTGAGAAGTCACGGTCATTTGATCGTTTATGATCCATATGTGAAACTGTACCATTACGAATCCAAATCAAGAGGTGCAGAGGACAGTGAAGAGAAGGTACGACGTTTTCAGACAGAAATCGAGTACATGCGATGCCACTGGCTGGATATCCTGAAAAAGGGAGATCCGTACTATAACAAAAATCTTTCCCTCACGAAATGGAATTATTCCCTGAAGCCGCTTCCGGGAATGGGAAAGAAGAAGGGATGAATCAATGCAGAAAGTATCGGTAGTGATACCTAACTTTAATGGTATGGCATATCTGGACGGCGTTCTTTCCAGCTTGGAAAGACAGACGATCGATAATTTTGAAGTAATACTGGTAGATAACGGATCTACAGACGGAAGCTGTGCTTTTGTGGCAGCAGAATATCCCTGGGTGCACATGATCCAGCTCCCGGAGAACTATGGTTTCAGCAGGCAGTTAATGAGGGAATCCATGCAGCAAGGTCTCCATATGTGTTGCTTCTGAACAATGATACAGAGGCAGAACCGGATTTTCTTGAGGAGATGGTCGCTTCTCTTCGAAGACATAAGAAAGCTTTTTCCTGCCAGGCCAGGATGATCCAGCTTCATGACAGGGATAAAATGGATGATGCAGGCAATTATTACTGCGCCCTTGGCTGGGCCTATGCAAAAGGAAAAGGCAGGGATATTAATAATTATAATAAAGAACAGAAGATTTTTTCCACATGCGCAGGTGCAGCAATCTACAGAAAGAAGATCATTGACAGGATCGGTGATTTTGATGAGGAACATTTTGCATATCTGGAGGATCTGGACATTGGCTACCGTGCACGTATCAATGGATATGAAAACTGGTATGCCCCAAAAGCGAAAGTTTATCATGTAGGAAGCGGAACAAGCGGTTCCAGGTATAATCAGTTCAAGATCCGCTATTCATCCAGAAATAATATTTATCTGATCTATAAGAACATGCCGTTCCTTCAGATCATACTGAATCTGCCGTTCCTTATTGCAGGATTCGGTGCGAAGATTCTGTTTTTTACAGTGAAGGGATTCGGCCGTGAGTATCTGGCAGGAATCAAAAACGGCTTTCAGATCAGCCGGAAAAATAAAAAAGTCAAGTTTTCCATGAGAAATCTTCCGCGCTATATTGAGCTGCAGTTCGAGCTCTGGATCAACATTTTTAGGCGTTTTGCCAGTTAAGACACCATATTTTCACAGAATTTTTATATTTCGAAAGGAAGATTTTGTTGCTTTTGGGTTTCATCTATTATAAGATAAAGGCAATGAACTTAAATGAGGTGGCGGAAATTGATTAAAGATAACCAGAAAAATTTCAGTCGTCTCCATATGCTGATCGATGTGTTTGTGGTCACAGTTTCCTATGCACTGGCATGGCTGATCCGTTTTCAGGGAATTTTTGAGCATTCTGCGGTTCAGTCCAAGACTGTTCAGGAATATATGTTTATGCTCATATTCATTATTCCTGGCTATTTGCTTCTGTATCAGGCTTTTGACCTCTATACACCGATGCGGATGCAGGGGCGTCGTCTCGTGCTCGCCGGAATTGTGAAGGCGAATGCGTTAGGGCTCCTTATCATCATGTTTACACTTTATAATTTTAAAGAACTGGATTATTCCCGTCTTACACTGGTTTCATTCTTCTTTATCAATATTGCCCTTGAGTGGGGCGTGCGTATGTTCATATTTTATATTCTGCGGGATATGCGAAAGAAAGGAATGAACCAGAAACAGGTGTTGCTGGTTGGATACAGCCGCGCTGCTGAGGAATATGTGGACAGGATCCTGCAGAATCCGCAATGGGGATACGTGATCAGGGGAATACTGGATGATAATGTACCGGCAGGTACAACCTATAAGGGAATCAAGGTGATCGGAAGAATTGCCAACCTTATGATCATTCTTCCATCCAGCAGGCTGGATGAGATAGCTATTACCCTGGGATTAAGTGAGTATTATCGTCTGGAAGAGATCGTAGGCTTATGCGAGAAGTCAGGAGTGCATACGAAATTTATTCCGGATTATAATAATATTATTCCGACCAAACCGTATACAGAAGATATTCTCGGGCTTCCGGTGATCAATATCCGGTATGTACCCTTAAGCAACACGTTTAATGCATTGGTTAAGAGGACTATGGACATTATAGGCGCGATCGTGGCTATTATTGTTTCTTCTCCTGTTATGCTGGTACTGTGCATTCTGATCAAACTGACCTCACCGGGGCCACTGATTTACAAGCAGGAACGTGTCGGCCTTCATAATCAGACTTTCCGGATGTATAAGTTCCGGTCAATGGAAGTTCAGAAGGAGTCTGAGGAGAAAAAAGCATGGACGGTCAAGAATGACCCAAGAGTTACAGGAATTGGCAAGTTTATGCGGCATACCAGTCTTGATGAGCTTCCGCAGCTTTTCAATATTCTGAAAGGTGAGATGAGCCTGGTAGGACCAAGACCGGAGAGACCGTTTTTTGTAGAAAAGTTTCGGGAGGAAATACCGCGATATATGGTCAAGCATCAGGTGCGTCCGGGTCTTACCGGGTGGGCGCAGGTCAATGGCTACCGCGGGGATACTTCTATCAGGAAGAGGATAGAATGTGATCTTTATTATATTGAAAACTGGTCAGTTGGATTTGATATAAAGATCATGTTTCTTACCATATTTAAGGGCTTTATCAACAAGAATGCATACTAAAAAGGGGAAAAGGAAAAATGTCAAAACCTCGGAAAAAGAGTAAAAAAATTCTGTTTATCCTGGAAATAGTCGTGTTGCTTCTGTTTATAGGCGGACTGTATGTTTACGGACAGATCTCAGCTAAACTGGATAAGCTGGATATCAGAGAGACAGATCTTGCAGAGCAGGACATTGTAACCAATGATCAGGCACCGCAGATGACAGGTTATACCACATATGCGCTGTTTGGTCTGGATCACAGAAGCAAGAATGAGAAGCTGAACACAGAAAACAGTGATACGATCATTATTGCGAGCATTAATAACGATACGAAGGCTGTTAAACTGGTGTCTGTTTACCGGGATACCCTTCTCAATGTGAAAGATGATACCTATTCCAAGGCCAATTCTGCCTATGCACTTGGCGGACCTACACAGGCAGTTTCCATGCTGAATACCAACCTTGACCTGAATATCACGGATTATGTTGCCATTGATTTCAATGCACTGGCAACAGTGGTTGACTGTCTTGGCGGACTGGATATTCCGCTTTCTTATGCAGAGATCGTTCACATGAACAATTACTGTGTGGAAACTTCCGAGGAGACAGGTAAGAGTTATACACCTGTAGAACTTCCGGATCCGAAGCCGGAAGATGAGGAAGCGATCGTGGGCACTTACCACCTGAATGGTGTACAGGCTACTTCCTACTGCCGTATCCGTTATACTGCAAGTCTGGATATGGGACGTACAGAGAGACAGAGAAGAGTGATCCAGATGATCGTGGATAAAGCGAAGAAAGCAGGTCTTTCAACGATTTTTGATATTATGGATCAGGTATTCCCTATGGTAACAACTTCTGTTTCCAAGACAGAGATCCTGAAAATGATTCCGACAGTGATCGGATACAGTATTGACGAAACCACCGGATTCCCGACAGATTATAAATTTGCAACGGTTAAGGGAAGTGTTATTGTACCGACAACTCTGGAATCCAATGTGTTGAAAGTACATCAGTTCCTGTATGGAAATACAAATTATTCACCAACTCAGGATGTTCTGAACAAGAGTGCACAGATCATAAATATTGCAGGCGATGGAGATGCTGTACAGGATTCAGCACCTGCTGTAACGGATGTTCCGAATGATGCTACGGATGATTCCTATTCGTGGCAGGGGGATGAATCTGTGGATTATTCAGCCGATACAGACACAGATTACAGCAGTGACACAGATTATTCCGGCAGTTCGGATTATGATAGCGACGAAGACTACTCGGGCGGTGGATATGATACAGATTATTCCGATACTTCTGATGACTATTCCGGCGGTGGATACTATGATACTTACGATGAGTACAGTCTTTCAGATGGCGAATAGAACAAATAAATAATTAATCAGCAGAGAGGACCATCCAGAATCGGGTGGTCCTTTCTGGACAGGAGAAAAATATGAGTACAGTTAAAGTAGATGTGATTATTCCGGCTTACCGTCCAGATGGAGAATTTGACAGTCTTCTGGAACGGCTCAGTGTTCAGAAATATCCTATCAATAAGATCCTTGTCATGAATACAGAAAAGAAATTCTGGAAAGAACAGTGGGAGAGAGACTATCCTCTGGTAGAAGTCCATCATCTTGCAAAAGAAGAATTCGATCATGGAGCAACCAGGCGAAAGGCAGTCAGGTTTTCGGATGCGGAGATTCTTGTGTTTATGACTCAGGATGCACTTCCATCTGACAGGGATCTGATCGGAAATCTGGTATCTGCACTGCACAATAACGAGAATGCAGGAGCTGCTTATGCAAGACAACTTCCAAAAGCAGATTGCCGTTTTCTCGAGAAATATACCCGCTCTTTTAATTATCCGTCCCAGTCCTGTGTAAAAACAGAAAAAGATGTGCAGACAAGAGGGATCAAAACTTATTTCTGCTCCAATGTATGTGCTGCCTATGACCGCAGGATCTATGACGAGATAGGCGGTTTCCCGGAACAGGCGATTTTTAATGAGGACATGATCTATGCAGGATGGATGGTGAAAAAAGGCTACGCAGTTGTCTATGCGGCAGATGCAAGAGTGTATCATTCCCACAATTATTCCTGCATGCAGCAGTTTCACAGGAATTTTGATCTCGGTGTTTCCCAGATAGAGCATCCGGAGGTTTTCAAAGGTGTTCCGTCCGAAGGAGAGGGGATTCGTCTGGTGAAAAAAAGCGTGGCTTATCTTGTTAGCACAGGTCATATCTGGCTGATCCCGGGCCTGTTTTTTCAGAGCGCTTTCAAGTATGCGGGATATTTTCTCGGAAAAAGATATCAGAAACTTCCTGAAAGGCTGATCCTGGCATGCACCATGAATCCTGATTACTGGAAAAACACCGGTAAATAACCAGGCAATTTTACTGGATAGAATGTATCACGTTTTTTTAAAAGATATATCACAGTTTGAACACAATTCCCTGTTAAACTGGGATCAGTAAAGATGATACGAGAGAAAAAAAGAAAGGAGCACCAGAAGCATGAGTGAAGAAAACAGATGGGGACAGGATCCACAGGAAACAGACCGGAATGTTCCGACGGAAGAGAATGCTCTGAATATTTACGGAAACGCAGATACTGGCAGTGCAGAAGAAAAAAACACTGATAATAATATAGATAACAGACCATTGACACATCCGTATTCAGCAGGCAGGAGGATGCAGGAAAGCCAGAGAAACAGTGCAGGCAGTTCTGATACTGCAGGAAACAGCGGGAACAGAACGGAACCTCCGAGATATGCACATTATCAGGTACATCAGCACAGGCAGGGAATTACGCAGGAGGAAGTATTCCGCCGAAGAAACCGCGGAAATCTAAGACATCCGGTGGGAAAGGAAACGGTGGATTTGGCAGAAAAGCAGCTACAGCAGTTTCCCTTGCGGTGATCTTCGGGCTGGTAGCTGGTATTGTTTTCCAGGGTGTGAATATGGCGGCTGATAAGCTTGGCATCAATAATAACAGCAGCAGTACACAGATCGGAAAAACTGAAACACTTACAGGAACAGAAGAAGGTGCAGACAGCAGTTCCACAGATTCCGATATTAAAAATATTGTGGCAGAGAGCGGAACAGTAGCAGGAGTTGCACAGGCAACTATGTCGTCTATTGTGGCTATCACATCTGTCAGTGTTCAGGAGATCCCGAGCTTTTTCGGATATGGAACACGTCAGTACCAGAGCGAAGGAAGCGGCTCCGGAATCATTGTAGGTGAGAATGATGATGAGCTTTTGATCGCTACTAACAACCATGTTGTATCTGGTGCAACTACACTTACTGTATGTTTTGCAGGAAGCGATGTGGTAGGTGCTGAGGAAGAGACACAGGCTATAGCAAGCAGCAGTGACAGCAGTTTTTCCGAAAATACAGGTTCTGAAGGAGATGCAGATGTGGAAAATGCAGTTTCTGCAAAGATCAAAGGAACAGATGAGGAGAATGACCTTGCAGTGATCGCAGTTGAGAAATCCGACATTCCGGAAGAGACGATGAAGGAAATCAAGATCGCACAGCTCGGAAGTTCTGATGATCTTGTTGTAGGAGAGCAGGTTGTTGCTATTGGTAATGCACTTGGTTATGGCCAGTCTGTTACTTCCGGCTGGGTAAGCGCTGAACAGGGATATCAGCACTGAAGATAGCGAGGCAAGCGGACTGATCCAGACAGATGCAGCCATCAATCCTGGCAACAGTGGCGGTGCGCTTTTGAATATGAGTGGTGAAGTGATCGGAATCAATGCTGCCAAGTATGCAGACAGCCAAGTAGAAGGAATGGGATATGCGATCCCGATCTCCAAGGCAGAACCGATCCTGGAAGAGCTGATGAATCGTGAAACACGTGATAAAGTGGAAGATTCCTCCAAAGTCGGCTACATGGGGATCAAGGCTGCGGATCTTACTACAGAAGCGATCCAGATGTACAATATGCCTGCAGGAGCTTTCCTTACAGAAGTAACAGAAGGTGGCGCAGCAGACAAGGCCGGAATCAAAAAAGGTGACATTATCGTGAAACTGGACGGACAGAAAGTAAGCGGCAAGGATGATCTTGTTTCCAAACTGCAGTATTATGAGTCTGGTGAGACTATCGAAGTGGTGATCGCAAGAGCAGACAGCGGAGAATACAAAGAGCAGACTGTAGAAGTTACTCTTGGAAGCAAGCCGGCATCTGATAAATAAGGTTTGATGATTAGTTAAAAAGAATATAGAGGAAAAATCCGGGATGGGGAGCTGCAAGGCGATTATGTGGCTCTCCATTTTTTGTTTTTAAAAGAAATTTTTATAGTTCTTATTTATGGCAATATTCTGTATAGAGTGTTGTTGAATACGAAGTTGATAGCTGGAAGGATGTTTTATAAAAAGTTAATTTGATACGTAGTGATTATGTGATATAATATGCAGTATGATACTTGGGACAGAGTATACAAAAAAGCGGAATATAAAGTGCCGCTGTGTGCTGCATCCCATGTTATAAAACCAGAAAGGGAAACATTATGGCAGATCAGTTTGATAACAACAAAGACAATGACCAGGAGCAGAAATACGAGAAATTCTGCTTTTTATGCCGCAGACCGGAGAGCCAGGCAGGGAAGATGATCGATCTTCCCAATAATATACATATCTGTGCAGATTGTATGCAGAAGAGTTTCGATACCATGAATACACAGATGAACAATGGAAACATGAATTACTCAGATCTTTTTAATATGCCGAATGTAAGCATGATCGATCTGAGCAGCCTTCAGAATCCGGGAAATCAGGCGAAGAAGATCAAGAAGAAATCGGAGACGCCGAAGCCGGTGATCGATCTTAAGGACATTCCGGCACCGCACAAGATCAAGGCCACACTGGATGAATATGTGATCGGTCAGGAATATGCCAAGAAAGTAATGTCTGTAGCAGTATATAATCATTATAAGAGAGTGGCAACAGATACCATGGACGATATTGAAATCGAGAAATCCAATATGCTGATGATCGGACCGACTGGCTGCGGTAAAACATATCTTGTAAAAATGCTTGCAAAACTTCTTCAGGTGCCGCTTGCCATCGCAGACGCGACATCCCTTACAGAGGCAGGATATATCGGTGATGATATTGAGAGTGTTGTTTCCAAGCTTCTTGCGGCAGCTGACAATGATGTGGAGAAAGCTGAGCACGGGATCATTTTTATCGATGAGATCGACAAGATCGCCAAGAAGAAGAATACCAACCAGAGAGATGTAAGCGGTGAGGCGGTTCAGCAGGGACTCCTGAAACTTCTGGAGGGAAGTGAAGTTGAAGTTCCGGTAGGTGCCACCAGCAAGAATGCAATGGTACCTATGGTGACGGTAAATACAAGAAATATCCTGTTTATCTGCGGAGGAGCGTTCCCGGATCTTGAGAATATTATCAAGGAAAGACTGAATAAACAGGCATCCATTGGTTTCTATGCAGATCTGAAGGATAAATATGACAATGATCCTCATGTACTTGAGAAGGTGACTGTAGATGATCTTCGTACATTTGGAATGATTCCGGAGTTTATCGGACGACTTCCGATCATCTTTACACTGAACGGACTTACTGAGGATATGCTTGTAAAAATTCTCAAAGAGCCTAAGAATGCGATCCTGAAACAGTATCAGAAACTTCTGGCACTTGACGAGGTGAAACTGGAATTCGAAGATGGTGCACTGCATGCCATTGCACGTAAGGCAATGGAGCGTCATACAGGAGCCAGAGCACTCCGGGCTATCCTTGAGGAGTATATGCTGGATATCATGTATGAGATCCCGAAAGATGACAATATCGGTGAGGTTGTGATCACAGAAGGATATATTCAGGGGAACGGCGGTCCGAAGATCCTGATGAGAGGCCAGGAAGTTCCGGCACTGGAAGGATAAGAGTAGTTTTGTTGCTGTTATAAAGCATATAGAAAAGGAGTGTGGCAATTATGGCAAAAGGTTTCTGGGATGATCTGGGAAATACACTGACACGTAAGGCGAAAGGATTCAGCACAAAGGCTGAGAATCTTTATGAGATCCAGAAGATCCGCAACAAGCTCTCTGCGCAGGAACGTATGACAGAGAAGCTGATGATGGATATCGGAAGAATGATCTATGCACGTTATGAGCGTGGTGAAGCTGTTGACGGAGAAGTAGGTGCTATTTGTGAGGAGATCAGCCAGCATATACTGGAAGCCGATCACTACAGAGATGCTATTGCGGCCAGCAAGGGAGAAAAATTCTGTCCGGCCTGCCATAAGGCCGTGATGCGTGAGGCAAGCTTCTGCCCGTACTGTGGTGCGGCATGCCCGACCCCGGAGCCGGAGATCGAGGAGAAGAATTCAGAAGTGATCGAAGTCGCAGATGAGGAGCTTGAGAACGCAGCTGAGGCTGAGGTGACAGATGATACTGAGAACTGTGCGCCAGCAGATGGAACAGAAGATGCTGTGGATAAAGAAACAGACGAAGAGATAGTAGAAAAAGCCACTGCAGAAGATGTGGCTGAAGCAGAAACAATAGAAGCAGAGGAGAAAATTTCTGAAACAGTAGAAGCAGAAGCATCTGAGCTGAAAAAGAATAAAAAACAGCAGATATATAAGACAGGGCTTTCCGTTTAATGGAGAGCCCCGTCTTATATGGAAGAAAAAGATTATGATCTGAAACATAAATAAAAAAACAGAAGTGCTGATTGGCCAGTCACTTCTGTCTTTTTTGATTTTGGATAAAATAAAAAAGAATGCAGGAAATGGGACTTGAACCCACACGATCTTGCGACCACAGGCACCTGAAGCCTGCGCGTCTGCCAATTCCGCCATTCCTGCATTTTTCCAACCGGCTTGCTTTGCTTTGCTTGCTCCGCTCGTCGACTGCTCACTTATAATAACTCAGGAATTGGATAATGTCAATAGAAAAATTCAAAAAAATTGAAAAAATTCAAAAAAAATATTTTGAGTTAGTTTTAAACATTTTTTGGCGTATGGTGTTGAAAAATGCCGCTTCCTGTGATACAATCTTGAAGATTTAGGATAAAATAAGAGAACAAAGAAAGGGAGATTGTATGAAAGCATTTCTGATATTGGAAGATGGCCATGTATTTACAGGAACCAGCATTGGTTCTGCAAGGGAAGTCATCAGTGAAATTGTCTTTAACACTTCCATGACCGGTTATCTGGAAGTAATGACAGATCCTTCTTACGCAGGACAGGCGGTGTGTATGACATATCCGCTGATCGGAAACTACGGAATCTGTTATGATGACCAGGAATCAAGGAAGCCGTGGATTGACGGATTTATTGTACGCGAATTATCACGAGTTCCCAGCAACTTCAGAAGCGTAGACACTATTCAGCATTTTCTGAGCAAAAACGACATTCCGGGAATCGCAGGAATTGATACCAGAGCACTGACTAAGATCCTTCGTGAGAAGGGAACCATGAACGGAATGATCACAGTTGATGAGAACTATGACCTGGATACAATCATCCCCAGATTGAAAGCATATACAACAGGAAAAGTGGTAGAGAAGGTTTCCTGCCACGAGAAGGAAGTGCTTAAGGGGAACGGACCGAAGGTTGCCCTTCTTGATCTGGGCGCCAAGAAAAACATTGCACGCTCACTGAATGAGAGAGGATGCCAGGTTACTGTTTACCCGGCTCTGACATCCGCAGAAGAGATCCTCGGTGACAATCCGGACGGCATCATGCTCAGCAACGGCCCTGGAGATCCGAAGGAATGTACTTCTATTATTAAAGAGATCAAAAAACTCTACGACTCTGATGTACCGATCTTTGCCATCTGCCTTGGACATCAGCTGATGGCTCTTGCAACAGGCGGAGACACCCATAAGATGAAATACGGTCACAGAGGCGGAAATCATCCGGTTAAAGACCTTGAGACAGGAAGAGTTTATATTTCTTCCCAGAACCATGGCTACGTTGTAGACGCAGAGGGACTTGAGGAGAAAAACATCGCACATCCTGCATTTGTAAACGTCAATGACGGAACAAACGAGGGTATGGCATATAATGGAAAGAACATCTTTACTGTGCAGTTCCATCCGGAAGCATGCCCGGGACCGCAGGATTCCAGTTACCTGTTTGACAGATTCATGAAGATGATGGGAGGAGAGAAATAATGCCAAGGAATAAGGACATAAAAAAAGTACTTGTAATCGGCTCAGGTCCGATCATAATCGGCCAGGCAGCAGAGTTTGACTATGCAGGAACCCAGGCATGCCGCTCCCTTAAGGAAGAGGGCATGGAGGTTGTACTTTTAAACTCCAATCCTGCTACCATCATGACAGATAAAGACATCGCAGACAGAGTTTACATTGAGCCTTTGACTGTTGAGGTCGTAGAGCAGCTGATCCTCAAAGAGAAACCGGATAGTGTACTTCCTACACTGGGCGGCCAGGCAGGTCTGAACCTTGCCATGGAGCTTGAGGAAAAGGGCTTCCTGAAAGAGCACAATGTACGTCTTATCGGTACTACAGCAGCAACGATCCGTAAGGCTGAGGACCGTCAGGAATTTAAGGATACTATGGAAAAGATCGGCGAGCCGGTTGCAGCATCCAAGGTCGTTACAACTGTAGAAGACGGTGTTGAGTTTACCCAGACTATCGGATATCCGGTCGTTCTCCGTCCTGCATATACACTTGGCGGAAGCGGCGGCGGTATCGCGCATAATGAGCCGGAACTTCGTGAGATCCTTGAGAATGGTCTCCGTCTTTCCCGTGTAGGTGAGGTTCTTGTAGAGAGATGTATCGCCGGATGGAAAGAGATTGAGTACGAGGTAATGCGAGACAGTGCAGGAAACTGTATCACAGTCTGCAACATGGAGAATATTGACCCGGTTGGTGTCCACACCGGTGACTCCATCGTAGTTGCTCCTTCCCAGACACTTGGAGACAAAGAGTATCAGATGCTCCGTACATCTGCTCTTAACATCATCACAGAGCTTGGCATCACAGGTGGATGTAACGTACAGTACGCTCTTCATCCGGAGAGCTTTGAGTACTGTGTAATCGAGGTTAACCCTCGTGTAAGCCGTTCTTCTGCACTTGCAAGTAAGGCTACCGGTTATCCGATCGCCAAGGTTGCAGCCAAGATCGCACTTGGATACACACTGGATGAGATCCCGAACGCCATCACTGGCAAAACATACGCAAGCTTTGAGCCGATGCTGGATTACTGCGTTGTTAAGATTCCGCGTCTGCCATTTGATAAATTCATCACAGCAAAACGTACACTGACAACACAGATGAAAGCTACAGGAGAGGTTATGAGTATCTGCCATAACTTCGAGGGCGCTTTAATGAAAGCTATCCGTTCCCTGGAGCAGCATGTTGACAGCCTGATGTCCTATGATTTCTCACATCTTTCTGATGAGGAGCTAATGGATGAGCTGAATATTGTAGATGACCGCCGTATCTGGAAGATCGCAGAAGCCCTCCGCAGAAATATTTCCCAGGAGAAGCTTCACGATATCACAAAGATCGACATCTGGTTCATAGATAAACTGGCTATCCTTGTTGAGATGGAGCAGTCTCTTAAGACTCAGAAGCTGGATAAAGAGCTTCTTCTGGAAGCAAAACGTCTGGAGTTCCCGGACTACATCATTGCAGACCTGACAGGAAAAACAGAGGCTGAGATCAAAGATCTTCGTAAAGAGTACGGTATCCGTGCAGCATACAAGATGGTAGATACCTGTGCAGCAGAGTTTGCAGCAGAGACACCATATTACTATTCTGTATACGGTGATGAGCAGACAGAGAATGAAGCTGTTGAGACAAAAGATAAGAAAAAAATCCTGGTACTTGGTTCCGGTCCGATCCGTATTGGTCAGGGTATCGAGTTCGACTTCTGCTCTGTACACTGTACATGGGCATTTGCAAAAGAAGGATATGAGACTATCATCATCAACAACAACCCGGAGACAGTAAGTACAGACTTTGATATTGCAGATAAGCTGTATTTCGAGCCACTGACACCGGAAGATGTTGAGAATGTTGTAAATATCGAGAAGCCGGACGGAGCGGTTGTTCAGTTCGGCGGACAGACAGCCATCAAGCTTACAGAGGCACTGATCAAGATGGGTGTTAAGATCCTTGGAACATCTGCTGAGAACGTAGATGCTGCAGAGGACAGAGAACTCTTTGATGCCATTCTTGAGAAATGCCAGATCCCGAGACCGAAGGGACACACCGTATTCACAGCAGAAGAGGCTAAAAAAGCTGCCAATGAGCTGGGATATCCGGTACTTGTCCGCCCGTCCTATGTACTTGGAGGTCAGGGAATGCGTATTGCTGTCAGCGATGAGGATGTGGAGGAGTATATCGGAATCATCAACCAGATCGCACAGGAGCATCCGATTCTTGTTGACAAGTACCTGATGGGTAAAGAGATTGAGGTCGATGCAGTATGCGATGGTGAGGACATCCTGATCCCTGGAATCATGGAGCACATTGAGCGCGCAGGTATCCATTCCGGAGACAGTATTTCTGTATATCCGGCACAGACCATCAGCCAGAAAGCAAAAGAAACAATCGCCGAGTACACACGCCGTCTTGCACAGGCACTTCATGTTATCGGTATGATCAATATCCAGTTCATCGTTGTAGGTGAGGATGTATATGTTATCGAGGTTAACCCGCGTTCCAGCCGTACAGTACCGTACATCAGCAAGGTAACCGGAATCCCGATCGTTCCTCTTGCAACAAGAGTCATCCTTGGTCGCAAGATCAAAGAGCTGGGCTATACACCGGGACTTCAGAAGGAAGCAGAGTATTTTGCAATCAAGATGCCGGTATTCTCCTTCGAGAAGATCAGGGGTGCAGATATCAGCCTCGGACCAGAGATGAAATCCACAGGTGAGTGCCTTGGTATTGCAAAGACCTTCAATGAGGCTCTTTACAAAGCTTCATCGGAGCCGGAATCCGTCTTCCGAAGCACAAACAGATGATCATCACTGTAAAAGATGAGGATAAGAAAGACATCATTCCGATCGCAAAACGTTTGAAGCTCAGGGATACCGTATCTTTGCAACAAGAGGTACTGCAAACGTACTGACTGAGAACGGAATCAAGGTAACACGTACCAACAAGCTGGAGCAGCCGTCTCCGAACCTGATGGATCTGATCCTGGGACACAAGATCGATGTTGTTATCGATACACCGCCACAGGGCGTTGAGCATCAGAAGGATGGTTTCGTGATCCGTCGTAATGCTATCGAGACAGGTGTTAATGTGCTTACAAGCTTGATACTGCAGAGGCTCTGGTCACAAGTCTTGAGAACACAGATCTGAACCACCTGACTCTGGTAGATATTGCGACCATCGACAATCGGTAATTAATGCAAAATATAAAAACTGTGTAAATTTTGCGAAATAAAAGATTCAAAAGTTTACGAATCACCAAATATGTAATATACTGATAAGGACGGGGCCGCCGTTTATACATCGGCTCGGTCCTTATCTTATTATGAACGTAAATTATGAAAAGAATACGTTCATTGCATGTAGCAGAGAGAAATGAGAAGCTTCATTTCATCACGTAAGAAAGAAACGTGCTGCAGAGAAAGGAGTTTGTATGAGCTTTATAGAGTTGCTGAAGGTTATCCTTCTTGGTATTGTGGAGGGAATCACAGAGTGGCTTCCCATCAGCAGTACCGGACATATGATCCTGGTAGATGAATTTATCAAGCTGAATGTGTCAGAGGCATTTATGGAATTTTTCCTGGTTGTCATTCAGTTGGGTGCTATCCTGGCTGTTGTTGTTCTGTACTGGAGCAAGCTGTGGCCTTTTTACATAAGACCAATCCCGAAGCGTACCAGAATAGCACTTCGCAAACAGCCGGCAGTATCCAGAGCAATACTTACCTTTGTTGAGAAATACTGCGACAAGGAGAAATGGATCCTGTGGTTTAAGATTTTAGTGGCATGTCTGCCGACTATTATCATTGCATTGCCGTTTAATGATATTATTGAGAAGAAATTTTATAACTACGTTGTAGTTGCCATTGCATTGATCGTTTATGGTGTGCTCTTTATTGTTATTGAGAATTATAATAAACGCCGCAGACCAACCTGCACAAGACTTGATGATCTTTCCTTTAAGACAGCACTGATCATCGGATGTTTCCAGGTACTTTCCGTAATCCCGGGAACTTCCCGTTCCGGATCTACCATTATCGGAGGTATTCTTGCAGGAACATCCCGTACTTTGGCAGCTGAGTTCACATTTTTCCTGGCAATTCCGGTTATGTTCGGAGCCAGCCTTCTGAAACTTGTGAAATTCGGTTTCGCGTTCACATCCACAGAGCTGATCATTCTTATTGTAGGCGTTGTAGTATCCTTTGTAGTATCAATTCTTGCAATTAAATTCCTGATGGGGTATATTAAAAAACACGATTTCAAAGTATTTGGATGGTACAGGATCATTCTCGGTATCTTGGTACTTGGCTATTTTATTGGAAAAACATTGCTTGCATAAAGTATTATTCAGGAGGTAATTATTATGAAATATAAGAAGATCATGATCGCACTGGCTGCTGCTGCAGCATTGACAGCAGCAGGATGCGGCAAGTCATCATCAACTAAAGACGTAGAAGTAACACCGACACCGGTTCCGACAGCAGTTCCGACAGCAACACCGGCCACAGCAAGTCCGCTGCCGACATCAACACCTGCACCGAAACTGATCGGCGTGAAGACAAGCACAGCGAAATTTGTATATATAACCAACAGCACGAAAGGTGAGATCCGTGAGATTTATCTCCGTGCAGCCGGCGGGGAAGAATGGGGCAAGAATCTTGTACCGGCAGAGTCAACGATCAAGGATGCTGAGCAGGTACAGATGTACTATACACCGGAATCAGCAACAGATGCGATCTATGATATGAAGATCGTAGATGGAGATGGTAACGCTTACGAGATTTATAGTGCAGAGCTTGGTGATATGGAGAAAGCGAAAATCCTGATCGACAGCGGAGAAGCATATCTTACATACACAAGTCTCAGCGATAAATCAGAGAAGAGCACACTGGGAAATATCCAGACAGATAACAGTGAGACAGACAGCACAGATACTTCAAGCGTAACAGACACATCCACAGATACAAGCTATGACTCTGACAGCACATCTGACAATACAGACTATGATAACAGTGATGGTGGAAGTTATGACGACAACAGTGATGACGGAAGCTATGATAATAGTGAAGACAATAGCGACGACAGCAGTGACAGCAGCGATGACGGAAATTATGATAACAGCGGAAGCGACAGCAGTGATGACGGCAATTATGTAGATGACAGCAACAGCGGAAGCGGCGATGATGTGATTGATGACAGCGGTGATGGCGGTGACGGAGACATTATCTGGGACGATAACGGAGACTGGTCAGAAGAATAAGAATAACAGGATCATCTGATACGGAGATCTGCACACAGGAGGAAAGCCTGCCGGGATTCCGGCAGGCAGTAATAAAATGGGGAAAGAAAAAAGGAAGATCAGAATTGCTGCTATTGCATATATGTTTATGTTTGCGGCAATTTTTGTATTGTTTCAGCGGGAAATATGGTGGAGACTAAAGCAGCGTCCACACAGAAAAAAATCGAATTCCGGGATAAAAGCGGAAGTTATCTCTGCAAGTCCGGTGAGAACTGGTATCTGAGAGATTCAAAGAAGAAAAAACTTACAGGATTACAGTATCTTGCAGTCACCCCCACAGATTTTCTGCATGCCGGTATTTACATATTCGATCAGAACGGCAGGCTGATACGGAAACGTGCAGTTTATCATTTCAGGAAAACTACGGTACAGGGAGTGACATTTGACGGATATTATGTTTCTGACTCAAACGGACGTTTTTCGCCGGGAGAGAAGGGCTTTGTAAAGATCGCAGAGCAGAAGCTGGATGGAAAAATTTTCGGAGGCGTTTACTATGCAGGAGAACGGGGAAAACTCAACTGCCGGGCAGCAGGAATCCGCTATGTAAAAGCCAGAAAGCTTGACGGCCGCACGTTAAAAAGCGGCTACTATTATTTCAGCGGTTATGGAAGAATATGTTTTTATACACATTTCCATAAGATGAACATCACTGTAAACGGAAAGAAATACAACGGTAATTATTATTTTGGCGGTGGAAATGGCCGGCTGACGCAAAAAGCCGGGTGGATTACTTACGGAAGTCGGAAATATTATGTGGATAAAACCGGAAAAATGGCAGTCAGCTGCTGGAAAGACGGATATTATCTGAAATCCAATGGAACCATAGCCAAAAACATGAAAACACCCGATGGAAAATATGTAGACTATCAGGGAAAGAAAAGCACAAAATCAGAGTATGCGCTCAGTGAATTTAAAGCTCAGCTTAAGAATTACACATCTGGTTACGGCGGAAACTGGTCAGTCTATGTAAAAGATTTAAAGACAGGAAATGTGATCAATCTTAATGACCAGGCTATGTATCCGGCCAGTACCATCAAGCTTTTGTAATGGCCTCAACCTACGATCAGATTAAGAGCGGAAAGCTAAAGAAGACATCTAATATAAACAGTTTGCTGTGGAATATGATCACAGTCAGTGATAATGAATGTTATAACGAGTTGGTAAGAAGACAAGGTGGCGGCAGTTTTGTAAAAGGTGCTGCGACAGTCAATAAGTATCTGAAAAAGAACGGCTACACAAATACAGGATGTCATTGTACTCTTCATCCGTCAAGTTCCTATATCACAAGTGACGGAAAGAGAAACCAGGCGTCAGCCAAAGACTGCGGAAAACTTCTTGAAAATATCTATCGCGGAACCTGTGTATCTAAGAAATATTCCAAAGAAATGCTGAATCTGCTCAAGAACCAGAAGGTCAGATATAAGATCCCGGCAGGTCTTCCATCAGGCGTTACATGTGCCAATAAGACCGGAGAGACAAGCTCTGTACAGCATGATATGGCTATTATTTACGGAAAAAAGACAAACTATATATTGTGTGTATTCTCCAGCGGAGCATCCGAAGGACACCTTCAGTATGGAATCCGGAAGATATCTTCATGGTATACAACTATCTGACTGATATTTAAATAAAGACTTACATAAAGGAAGAAGCTGCACGTTCAGAAATGTGCAGCTTCTCCTGTATGTAAGGTATCATATCCTGTCTGGAGAGACAGAGCCTGTCGGAAAGATTCGGAGGATAAGACACTGACTACCGCTTGGAAACCAGGACTGCTGAAGCTGGAAGATGCCATCACAAGATACATGGTTTCTGTTCCAAGAGGAAGAAATTCCAGGTCTGTGAAAGTTCTGGCAGTATAAGCTTCGCCCAGAGCGATATCTGCCTGTCCGCCTGCAACAGCGGCAGCAGTGGAGCTGTCAGAAACCAGCTCATTGCGGTATCCGGATATGTTTTCCGGAGAAATCCCGAGCCTATTTAACTGGCGGTCCAGATAAACTCTGCGGCTGCTTCCCTTTTCACGGTTGGCAAAAATAATATCTGCGCGCTGCAGATCAGGAAATCCCTGAATATTCCGGGGGTTTCCTTTTTTATATAAAAACCGATCTCATAGCTGTAGAAATGAAGAACAGTGAGCGGAATTCCGGGAACAAGGCTCTGGATATCTTCAAAAGAAGCCGCTGCACAGGCAATGTGGACTTTTTCAAAATAGAGAGAGTAAAGTCCGTTGTAGGTGTTCAGATGAGACTGAAGTACCGGAAGGCTTCCGGGCTGTGCAGGCAGTTGGTTTAAAAGCAGATCCAGCGCAGGAGAAGACTGCCCACTGATGATCAGCCGCTGGAATGGAGTAGGTAATCTCTTTTCAGAAGAGAACTTTCCGGCTGATAGTCATGGATCTGTGAAGTACTGGACTGCACTGTACTGTCCAGATACGCTTTCAGTTGTTCTTCACTGACACGCAGCTGTTTGCCGATTTTTGAAGAGGAAAGTTCTCCACGTTTGATCAGCTCGTAGACAGTAGTTTTTTGATCTTTAATTTATCTGCGACTTCCTGTGCTGTATAAAGTTTACTCATCGATTCCCACCATAACGCTTGTGGCCTTGATCACAGCATAGGCATCAGAGCCAACTTTCAGTTCCAGTTCCTTCACAGCTGCGCAGGAGATGGTCGCAGTGATGATATTTCCACCTCCGATATCAATAGAGACGATGGAGTTTACAGCTCCCTTGTTGATGTTGATAACTTTTCCTTTTAACTGATTACGTGCACTGAGTTTCATAAATATCTTCTCCTTGTTCTTTATTTTGATCGTTGAGGGTAAAGCTTTTTTTCATGATAGCATGGGCGGTAGAAAACAGCAATGCCTTATGGCTTGACAAGAAATTTTTATTTCGGTAAAATTAGACAAAACCATTCAAAACAGAATGAAACAGAACGAAACAAAACAAGAAAGGAAGAAAAAGATGAAGGAAAAAATCTTAGCAGCCATTACAGCAGGAGTTTTAACCACCGGTATTATGGCTGGAAACGTGTTCGCGGCAGACACAGAAGTGCAGGGTGACAAGGAACTGAAAGGTGAGGTTTACGCATTTATCGCAGCCAGCCTCAGCAACTCCATGGAAGAGATCCAGAAGGATTTCAATGAACTTTACCCGAACGTAACCATTTACTACAGCGCAGACAGCTCAGGTACACTGCAGACTCAGATCGGGGAAGGAGCACGTTGTGATCTTTTCTTCTCAGCAGCAGACAAGCAGATGGATGCCCTTACAGAGGAGAAACTGACAAAAGAGGATACAGTAGTTGACCTTCTCGAGAACAAAGTCGTACTTATCAAACCGAAGGACGGAAAGACCAAGGTAACCGGTTTTGAGAATGTGACAGATGCAGAGAATATGGCACTTGCAGGGGAGGATGTTCCGGTTGGACAGTACTCCCGTGAGATTTTTACAAACCTTGGGATCATGGACAAGGTTAATGAGATGGAGATCAACGAGTGCAAGAATGTAACAGATGTTCTTGCAGCAGTCAGTGAGGGAAGTAATGAAATCGGTGTTGTATATGCCACAGATGCAGCATCCGTGGCAGATAAAGTTGAGATTCTTGCAGAAGCACCTGCGGGCAGTCTTGATACACCGGTACTCTATCCGGTTGGTCTGATCGAGGATAAAGAGGCTTCTGAGGATGACACCAGGGCAGCAGAAGCATTCCTTGACTATGTAGAGTCTGATGCAGCGATCAAGGTATTTGAAGACTATGGATTTACTGCGTATGAGGCTGATGACACAGATAAAGATGCTGACGAGTCTGCTTCTCAGGATACAGACAGCACAGAAGCAGATAAGGACAGTGCAGATTCTGCAGACAGCACATCTAAATAATGATCCGCGCAGGACTGGGATAAAATATGGCAGAGTTTTTAAAAGAAATAAACTGGAGTCCACTCTGGATCTCCTTAAAAACAGGGCTGGTTGCCACAGTGATCGCTTTTTTTCTGGGAGTATTCTGCGCCAGAAAGATCATGAAGCTCCGTCCGGGTGCGAAAGCAGTACTGGATGGGATCCTGACACTTCCTCTTGTACTGCCGCCGACTGTAGCAGGCTTCTTCCTGCTTCTGATCTTCAGTCTCAAGAGACCTCTTGGAAGCTTTCTCCTTGAGAATTTTGATATCAAGATCGTGCAGACCTGGAAAGGTTGTGTGGTAGCGGCAGCTGTGATCGCATTTCCGTTAATGTACAGAAATGCAAGAGCTGCTTTTGAACAGGTGGATGTGAACCTGATCTATGCAGGGCAGACCCTTGGAATGAGCGACAATAAGATCTTCTGGAGGGTAGTGATGCCGGCGGCAGGACCTGGAATTGCATCAGGAACAGTGCTGGCTTTTGCACGTGCTATTGGTGAGTACGGAGCAACCTCCATGCTCGCGGGAAACATTCTGGGAAAAACAAGAACAGTTTCCGTTGCAATTGCGACAGAAACAGCAGCTGGTAACTATGGAACAGCAGGCTTTTGGGTAGTTGTGATCGTGCTGATATCTTTTGTGATCGTGGCATTGATCAATATCGTATCCGGAAGAGGAATGAAGACAAGAAGGTGGATCTGATGGCAGTCAGCATAAATATCGAAAAAAATTCCGGGATTTTTCCCTGAAAGTAAAATTTGAGGGCAACTCGGCAGCCATCGGGCTTCTTGGCGCATCCGGCAGTGGTAAGAGCATGACTCTTCGCTGTATTGCGGGAATTGAGACACCGGATAAGGGAAAGATCATCATTAACGGAAAAACGGTTTTTGATTCTGAGGCAGGCATCAATCTGAAGCCGCAGAAGAGAAGAATCGGCTATCTTTTCCAGAATTATGCACTTTTTCCCACAATGACTGTGGAACAGAATATCAGCTGCGGTCATCGCGGTGGAAAAGCTTCCATCCGGGAGAAAGTGGCAGACCTGATCCGGCGGTATCACCTGGAAGGCCTTGAAAAGCGGTATCCTTCCCAGCTTTCCGGTGGACAGCAGCAGAGAGTGGCACTGGCCAGAATGATGATCGGTGAACCGGAAGCTATTCTCCTGGATGAGCCTTTTTCTGCGCTGGACGGATATCTGAAAGATGTGCTCCAGAGAGAAATGCAGGATTTTCTCCAGGATTACAAGGGCGATATGATCCTTGTAACCCACAGCAGAGATGAGGCGTACAAATTCTGCAAAGAACTTTCCATTGTAGACAAGGGCCGTATTCTTGTGACAGGCGAGACAAAGAGCATTTTTGAACAGCCGGGACTGATGGAGGCGGCCAGACTGACAGGCTGCAAGAATTATTCCTCCATAAAGAAGCTTGGAGAGTATGAGATTTTTGCAGAGGACTGGAAACTGAAGCTTCATACAGTAGAGAAGGTGGGAGAGGACATTACCCATGTGGGAATCCGTGGTCACTGGCTTCGTCCGGCATCAGAACCTGGTGAGAACTGCATGCCGGTACAGGTGAGCGAGTACATGGAGACGACATTTGAGCATCAGTACATGATAGTCAACAAAGAAGAGAAAGCTTCCGAAGGTTTGTGGTGGATGCGTCCTAAGAACAGCTTTACCGAGGATCCGGATCAGGATCTTCCGGAATATCTGTATTTTCCGCCGGAGCATCTGATGCTGCTGAAGTAAGGAACCGTCATTATTTGCCGTGATTTCTGGAATATGTAATATAATCCGACACCATCATAGCCAGCTTAAAGGCCAGGGCATCCTCAAAAGTACGGACATCCAGTCCAAAACGTTTCTGAAGCTTTTCAAAGCGATACACCAGTGTATTCCTGTGTACATATAGCTGTCTGGAAGTCTCAGAGAGGTTCAGATTATTCTCAAAGAAGTTCGGATAATATTCAAAGTTTCGTCATCAATGGACTCCAGGGATTCATCCCCGAAAATCTCGTTTACAAACATATCGCAGACCTGTGTGGGAAGCTGATAGATCAGGCGGCCGATACCAAGCTGATTGTATCCGAAGACGTTTTTTTCTGCATAAAAGATCTTTCCTACTTCCAGGGCTGTACGAGCTTCCTTGTAAGCATCAGAAAGTTCCATGATATCATTTGCAACATTGCTGTAGGAAACCCAGGCGGAGGTCATAGCCTCTGTGTTCAGCATATCCACCAGCATGCAGGCAATGCCGTCCAGTTCCTCGTAGCTCTCAGTGTTCTGCAGCTCGCGGACAACGATAATGCCGGAGTCATCCAGGGCTGTGATAAAATCCCGGGTGCGGGCGGAAAAAATGTTTCGGATAGTGGCCAGTGCACTTTCATCCTTGTGCTGCTTGGTCTCAACCAGGAATACTGCACGCCGGACAGACGGGGAAATATGCAGCTTGGCAGCTTTATTGAAAGCCTCCACCTGGGAATACCGGTCAAGAAGAAGATTTTGCATAAAAGAATTCTTGTCTGTTTTTTCAGCGTAGGCAGAGAGAAGGCTCTCAATCTGGCAGACTGCAAGCTCTCCAATAGTAGAAGCAGAATCGCCGGAACCCCATACGATCAGCAGCATATTGCCGGAGCCATTATCAAGTTTATAGAGACTGCAGGAGCGGTTGGAGACGCAGAGGGCTGCGTCTTCCCGGAACTGAGTCAGTTTTTCTGCAGAAGGAAGTTTCTTATCACAGGTGGTAATGTAAATCTGGTTGTTCTCATCCAGGATACAGAAATCCAGGCCGCTGATCCGGTTCCAGTCTTCCAGAGATTTTTGAAGTGTTTGCTGTATTTTCATAAAATCAGGATCCTTTCTCAAGTAAAATTTTTTAGCAAAAAAAGAAACCCCGGGAAATCATATCCCCCGGGGTTAAATTCAGTTTTTCTAATTTCTGTGAGAATTAGTTTGTGATTGTAAGCTCTGTCTCTTTGTCGAAGAAGTGAGCTTTCTCCATATCGAATGCGAATCTGATCGGATCGCCGGTCTTAGCTGTTGTACGAGGATCAACTCGTGCTGTGATCTGAGTTCCGTCAACATCAAAGTACAGGAATACTTCGGCACCAAGAAGCTCGTAAACTTTAACTACGGAGTTCATTGGTTTGCTTGGAGATGTCTCAAGGAACATCTGAGAATCATGGATATCCTCAGGACGGATACCAAGAACAACTTTCTTTCCGATGTAGCCTTTGTCTTTAAGAACTTTAGCCTTGGCAGCAGGAACGATAACCTCATGCTCGTTACCGATTGTAGCAACTGTGTTGCCGCCTTTTTCGGAGATAACGCAGTCAAGGAAGTTCATCTGCGGAGATCCCATGAATCCTGCAACGAAGAGGTTGCCCGGTTTCTGATACAGGTTCTGTGGTGTATCAACCTGCTGAACGACACCGTCTTTCATAACAACGATTCTGGTACCAAGTGTCATAGCCTCTGTCTGGTCATGTGTTACATAGATGATTGTAGCACCCAGTCTCTGATGGATCTTGGAGATCTCGATACGCATCTGTACACGAAGTTTAGCATCCAGGTTGGAAAGAGGCTCATCCATAAGGAATACCTTAGGATTACGTACGATAGCACGTCCCATAGCAACTCGCTGTCTCTGACCACCGGAAAGAGCCTTCGGTTTACGATCAAGAAGTTTGTCAAGGTCAAGGATTCTTGCTGCTTCACGAACAGCTTTATCGATCTGATCCTTCGGAACTTTACGAAGTTTAAGTCCGAATGCCATGTTATCATATACTGTCATATGAGGATACAGAGCGTAGTTCTGGAATACCATTGCGATATCACGGTCTTTAGGCTCTACATCATTCATAACCTTGTCACCGATCTTCAGTGTACCACGCTGATCTCCTCAAGACCTGCGATCATACGAAGTGTTGTAGATTTACCACATCCGGACGGTCCTACGAAAATGATGAATTCTTTATCTTCGATCTCCAGGTTGAAATCTTTAACAGCCTGGAAGCCGTTCGGATAAGTTTTATTAATGTGAGATAATGATAAACTTGCCATTGTTGTTTCCCTCCAAAATTAATATATTGTTTTTACGTAATTTCCTTTGCTGGTTAACAGTATATCGAAAATGGAGAAAAAGAGCTAGAGCTGAATCGTACAAAGTTTCCGGCAGTTTCTTGTCATTCTGACGAAAAAACGAGAGGGGGTTTTTCGTCATTTTGTCAAAACGACGGTTTCGTATGGACATGTTCACCAAATAGTATACCGTATTCCGGTGAAATCCTCAATATCTGAAAAAAAATCTAAAAGAGTTATTTACAGCTAACTAAAGTTGAGGTATACTAACTTAATAGGGAAAAGAAAAGTTCTCTCAATAATAAAGGAGGGTTCAGATTGCAGAATACAGAAGCTGAGAAAGATGAGAAGAGAACAGGATGTTACCGATACACACAGATGCAGAAGGATCTTATTATAGAGAAGCTGAAGGAACGGGGGCTGCGTATTACCAGACAGAGGATGATCCTTCTGGACATTATCCTGGAGGGGGAGTGCTCCTGCTGTAAGGAAATCTACTACAGAGCCTCTGCTGGATCCGAAGATCGGCGTGGCAACTGTATACCGTATGATCAATACGCTGGAGTCCATAGGGGCTATCAGCAGAAAGAACATGTACCGTGTGGCTTGCAGCACAAAAGGAGCCTGCACAGTGGAGCTGGATGATGATACGATCTGCCATTTGTCCGGCAGAAGCTTAACGAGGTGATCCTGGCCGGACTGAAAGCCTGCGGAGATATCACAGGCAGAATATCAGAACACTTGCCCTGCTTCCGGTACATAAGATCGGATAGAAATACTGTCACCGGAAACATAGTATAACTATATAATAGGTAAGAACAGTTTGGAAAGACTAAAAATTAGTTAAAAACAACTATTAGTAAAACGCAACTGTTAGGAAAAAATAACTGAAAACTTAACGAATTGTTTTAAATTCACACAAAAAAACACTGGACTTTTTTTTTAAAAGTGCCATATAATGATAAAAATATCGGGGCAGATTTAAGAAGAGCTCCCGGAAAACAGTAAAGAAATAACCATATCAGGAGGAGATTATTATGGCAGACTTCAAATTTAAAAAATCAGGACTTTTTACAGCAGGTGTTCTTTTCGGAACAGCAGGAATCAAGATCCTTACAAGCAAGGATGCGAAGAAGCTTTACACAGGATGTACAGCAGCCGTTTTAAGAGCTAAAGACTGCATCATGAAGACAGCTACAAACCTTCAGGAGAACGCTGAAGATATTTATGCTGAGGCTAAGGAAATCAATGAGGAGAGAGCAGTAGCGGAAGAGGCTGTAGAAGATGTTGAGACAGCAGAAGAGCCTGCAGGTGAGGATGCTTTCAAAGAGACAGAAGAAGAGACAGAAGAAGAGGCAACAGAAGAAGCAGCAGAAGAGAAAGCTGAGTAAAGAGGCGATTTTCCGTGAAATTTTTTATCAGACATGAGACAAGAGGCAGGATCCGTATCCATCTTGATCAGAAGAGAATGAGCTATGAGCAGGCAGATACACTGGCATATTACCTTGAGAACCTTAACGGAGTGGTTACTGCCAAGGTATATGAGAGAACCTGTGATGCAGTAGTATGCTATCAGGGGAGCAGAGCGGAGATCATTTCCGGTATCCGGGCGTTCCATTATCAGGATGTGGAAGTTCCGTCACAGGTACTGCAGAGCTCAGGAAGAGCCCTGAATTCAGAATATCAGGAGAAACTGATCTCCAAGGTGATCTGTCATTATGGAAGAAAGCTTTTTCTGCCATATCCGCTGAATGCGATCTATACAACAGCTACTTCCCTGAAATATATCTGGAAGGGTATTGATACACTTCTTCACCGCAAGATCGAGGTGCCGGTTCTGGATGCAACTGCTATCGGCGTATCTGTATTCCGTCAGGACTTTGGTACAGCAGGCTCTATTATGTTCCTGCTTGGAATCGGAGAGCTTCTGGAGGAATGGACACATAAGAAATCAGTTGGCGATCTTGCCAGAACCATGTCCCTGAACGTGGGCAAGGTATGGCTTAAGAAGGATGAACAGGAGATCCTGGTAGAGTCCGGAGAGATCCAGCCGGGAGATGAAGTAGTAGTAAGAATGGGTACCGTTATCCCGTTTGACGGAACTGTTACAGATGGAGAGGCTATGGTTAACCAGGCATCTCTTACAGGAGAGTCTGTACCTGTATGCAAGAAGCCGGACAGCGTAGCTATGCAGGCACTGTTGTTGAGGAAGGCGAGATCACGATCCGTGTGAAGACAGTAGGCGGTTCCAGCCGTTACGATAAGATCGTTACCATGATCGAGGAATCAGAGAAGCTGAAATCTTCCCTTGAAGGCAAAGCAGAGCATCTGGCAGACAAGCTGGTACCGTATACACTTGGCGGAACAGCACTTACATATCTTATCACCAGAAATGCTACCAAGGCACTTGCAATCCTCATGGTAGATTTCTCGTGTGCCCTGAAGCTTGCAATGCCGATCTCCGTACTGTCCGCGATCCGTGAGGCTGGTACACATAAGGTAACAGTTAAGGGCGGTAAATATCTGGAGGCTATTGCTGAGGCAGATACTATTGTATTTGATAAAACAGGAACACTGACCAAGGCGAAACCGACAGTTGTGGATGTGGTATCATTTGAGGAGAACAATCCGGATGAGATGCTTCGTATCGCAGCATGTATGGAGGAACATTTCCCCCACTCCATGGCTAAAGCCGTTGTCAGCGCAGCCAGGAAGAAACAGCTGGCCCACGAGGAGATGCACTCCAAGGTTGAATATATCGTAGCACACGGCATTTCCACAACAATTGAAGATCATAAAGCTGTGATCGGAAGTTACCACTTCGTATTTGAAGATGAGAAGTGCGTAATTCCGGAGGATGGACAGGCGAAATTCGATAATATTCCGGAGGAGTATTCCCACCTTTATCTTGCAATCGATGGACGCCTTGCAGCTGTGATCTGCATCGAGGATCCGCTCCGTGAGGAAGCGAAGGCTTCTGTTGATGCATTGCGTGCAGCAGGAATCTCCAAGATCGTTATGATGACAGGTGACAGCGAGCGTACAGCAGCAGCTATTGCCAGACGTGTAGGCGTGGATGAATATTATTCCGAGGTACTTCCGGAAGACAAGGCTAACTTCATTGAGAAAGAGAAGGCATCCGGAAGAAAGGTTATTATGGTAGGTGACGGAATCAACGATTCACCGGCACTTTCCGCGGCCAATGTTGGTATTGCCATCAGCGATGGAGCAGAAATCGCACGTGAGATCGCAGATATTACAGTAGGTGCAGATGATCTTCAGGAGCTTGTAGTACTCAAGGAGATCAGCAATGCTTTGATGAAACGCATCAGACGTAACTACCGTTTTATCGTTACTTTTAATGCAGGTCTGATCGCCTGCGGTGTTGCAGGAATTCTGCAGCCGACTACATCCGCACTTCTGCACAACACTTCCACACTGGCGATCAGTCTGAAGAGTATGCAGAATCTGCTTCCATAGAAAATTTTTTCAAAATAAATATAAAAAGCCGGCCAGGTTATCGAAGGGATAAGATCTTCGTGCCTGGCCATTTTTTTCAGGCTGATCAGACTGGATCGCAGATATCAGCCTGAAGGTGTATTGAAGATGGTAAGTTTTATTCCTGAGGAAAGGGTTCGCTTTCCAGCTTCAGTCCGTCGGCCATATGGTACCGCTTCTTTTTTGTATCTGACTGAAGCGGTCGTGTATGGAGACTTCGGTACCGGGAAGGGCTCATATGATAAAATTTTTCGAAGGTATGTGTAAAATGCTGCCGGCTGTTGTATCCGGAAGAAAAGGCAATATCCGTAATGTGCAGAGTACTATTGCACAGAAGAAAGGCTGCTTGTTCCATACGCTTGCGGTTAATATAAGTATTGATAGTGCAGCCGTTTTTTTCTGTAAAGAGTGCCTGCAGGTAGGATTTGTTGATCCCTGCATATGCGGAGATGGCAGGAATATCAATGTCTTCCAGATAATGCTCATCAATGTAGCGGAGTGCTTTTTTCAGATAGACGATTCCCTGGGCACTCCGGCTGGAGCGGGCGCAGAATGCAAGCTCTGTAAGCATGCGGCTGAAAAGAAGAAAGAAGAGAAATTTTTCCTCATTTATCTGACCGGAGCTGTGCTGCAGAAAGGTGAGCAGATCCTTCAGACTGTATCCTAAGCTTCGGGAATCCGTGCCGGAGCAGAAGCCCTGGGAGGAATCCATAAAATTCCAGAACCGGGAAAATCCGGGATCCTTTTTCAGGAGAAGCTCCAGAGCAACCGGACTTTTTTCGGGAGTAAGGGAAAATTCCAGATTCAGGATCGAGCAGGGAAAACCATCCGGAATCTCCAGCCGGTGAGGTACATCGGCCGGATAAAGATAAATTGCCCGGATTTCAGTGGGAATTCCGTGTCCTGTGTGCCATCCAGGCAGAAAACCCGGCAGGAACCGGAGGTGATATACATGATCTCATAGCTGGAATGTGTGTGATGCTCCATATGATAATAAGGCAGGGAGAGAGCATAAAAAGCAGAAATATGGAAATATTGGGAAGAGTCCTGGAAAATATCTGGCATGAAAAACCTCCTGAATATGTTGCGAAGCGGAATGTGAATGTATGAACTGAAAAGTTCGAGTTAAGCAGATATTCGCAATCCACATTGGCTGCAATGTCTGTTTTATAGTCTGCAAACAGTATATCACGCAAAAATAAATACGACAATATATTGCATTTTTACATTCAGGGGATGATACCTGTCACCTTATAAAAAAACGGATGCTATACTGTGAGCAGGATTAGAAAAGCGGGAGGATATTTTATATGAGCTGTAAAAATAGTGAAATGAAAATGATCGAATTACATGAAAATGGTCTGGATATCCAGTTCCGTATCAGGGAAAACGGTGTGGTAGAGCTGGCAGATTTTTCTTCACAGGAAGTAAAAAAAGCAGTCATGGAGCCGAAGGAGGATATCTGTTATCCGGCTGTTGAGATCCACAGAAGCGGTACAGGCAGCCTGAACATGCATGCCTACAAAAATAACATCAATCAGTCCTCTGTGGATTTTGTTTATGAGAACCATGAGCTGAAGGAACAGGATGGCGGAAAAGAGCTGGAGATCGTAATGGTTTCCCCGGAAAAGCTGAAGGCAGTATATCATATGCGCCTGTTTGACGGAGTGCCGGCAGTACAGACCTGGACAGAGATCATCAACGAGGGAAGCGAGGATCAGGGTCTGACTTATGTTTCTTCTTTTATGTATCAGGGAATCTCCAGAGGCGGCGAGAAGCTTATTATAAAAAAACAGATATCTATGTGCCGTTTAACAGCTGGTGCTGTGAGGCACAGTGGCAGAAATACGATGCAGAAACACTGAATTTAAACGGAATGGTCGTAGATGGCTTCAATCATCAGGGATATGGCCTGAACCGTTATTGTTACAGTGGAAAGGGCACCTGGTCTACCTGTGAGTATCTTCCATGGGAATTGCCGAGGACAGAGAAACGGGGGAGACGTATATTTTCCAGATTGAAAGCTCCGGACAGTGGCTGTCCGAATATGGCTCTGCACAGGGCGGAAATCTGTATCTTGCCTTAAGCGGGGCCACAGAGCAGGAGCAAGGCTGGTATAAGAATCTGAAACCGGGAGAAAGCTTCACAACCGTTCCGGCAGGGGTAGCTGTTGTAAAAGGTGGTCTGAATCCGGCCGCAGCGGCACTGACCAGATATCGGAGAAAAGTACGCAGACCTAATACAGACGATGAGAAGCTGAACGTGGTATTTAATGATTACATGAACTGCCTGATGGGAGACCCTACAACTGAGCGGGAGCTTTCCATTATTGACAAGGCAGCAGAACTCGGATGTGAATATTACTGTCTGGATGCGGGATGGTATGATGACGGATTCTGGTGGGACCGTGTCGGGGAATGGAAAGAAGCATCCGGAAGATTCCCGAATGGTCTGAAAGAAGTCTGCGATCATGCACACAGTAAAGGCCTGAAAATGGGACTCTGGCTGGAAATCGAGGTTATGGGAGTTGCCTGCGAGCTGGCAAACAAGCTTCCTGATGACTGGTTTGTCTGCCGCCATGGAAAACGCCACATTGACAATAAACGCTATATGCTGGATTTCCGCAATCCGGAAGTACGGAAATACTGCCGTGATGTAGTAGACAGGCTAATTAATGATTACGGCGTAGAGTACTTTAAAGTGGACTATAACGTAACCATGGGATACGGAAGTGACCTGAACAGTGACAGCTGTGCAGATGCCATCCGTGAGCATTATGAATGCCTTCACCGGTGGTATGAGGAAATATTCCGGGATCATCCGGAGCTTGTTGTGGAGAATTGCGGTTCCGGAGGACAGCGTATGGATTATGGTATGCTGAAGATCTTAAGTCTGCAGTCTACCAGTGATCAGACGGACTACCTCTACAATGCCAATATCGCTGCCAATGTAGCCAGTGCGGTAACTCCGGAGCAGGGTGGCATGTGGTATATCCGTATGAGGATGAAGAAGAGCATGTGATCTACAATGTAGTAAATGGCATGCTTCTCCGCCCGTATATCAGTGGTATGGTATGGAAGCTGGGAGAAAATTCCATGAACCGGATGAAAGAGGGAATCGCCCTGTATAAGGAGATCCGTGAGGAAGTCCGTGACGGCGTGCCGTTCTTCCCACTTGGTTTTGGAACTCTGAAATCCGAAGTTCTTGCTTACGGAGTGAAAGCAGAGAAGAATACTTATCTTTCCGTATGGACACCGGGAACAACAGAAGCAGTGATCCCTCTGGAAAATGCAGATCAGATTAGCAGAGTATCTGTGATCTATCCGAAGGAAGAGATGTGCGAATATAAGATCGAAAATGGAAATCTTGTAGTGAAGATGCCTCAGGAAAAAGCAGCCAGACTGTTTAGGATCGAGATGAAATAGGAATGCAGAAAAGTCCTGATTATGGGATTGAAAGACTATGAAAATAAAACCACATCAGTAACAGAAGAATATTGAGAGAATAAAATACAGTCAGGAATATCAGATATAAGATCCGGATAATTTCCTGGCTGTATTTTTACTTACCGGATATCCGCACCAGGCTTCATGATCTGAAGCAGGATCACAGCACAGAGGATTGCTCCGATGCCTGGAACTGCACCGCCGATCCCTACAAAACGAAGTCCGGCATATTTTACGATCACTCCACCCATGGCAGAACCGGCTGCAATACCAAAGTTAAAGAAAACCGAGATCAAAGAAGATGCCAGGTTTACACAGGCAGGATGCTCTCTGGTAGCGATCTTCAAAAAATGCATCTGAAGTGGTGAGTTCAGAAGATACATCACAACACCGAGGATAAACAGTACAAGTCCTCCGCTTATCAGATTATGAGTGGCAATAGGCAGAAGCAGCAGACATACAGTTTGGATGATGTAGATCAGAGGCAGCAGGCGGATGCCGGTTTTGTTTGCCACCTGACCGGAGCTTACATTGCTGGTGATCGCTGCAATACCGAAGATCAGAAGCGCAACACTCAGCATGGAATCCGGAATATGAAGCTCCTGCTGAAAGATCGGTGTCAGATAAGTATAGAAGCAGTAGGTGGAGGCACCTGCCAGGAAAACGATGGCACAGCCAATGGAGATCCTTTTGTCCAGAAAAAGCTTAAACTGTTCCAGAATACTTCCGGCCTTCAGCCGGTTCTGCCGCGGCAGCTTCACAAACAGAAGTGCCAGCAGAGCCAGGGTTGCCACGAAGATCGTGATAAAAGCCGCACGCCAGCCAAAAACTTGGGTGATGGTGGAAGCGATAGGCACACCCACAACAGAAGCAACGCTGAAGCCTGAAAAGACACCTGCGATCACACCTGGGATATGCTCCGGGATGGAAGCAACATCTTCCGCATAAGTCATGGAGATGGAGACTACAGTGCCGGAAACCACAGCTGTAAGAATACGGAACACCAGAAATACCATGTAATTGACAGCAATGGCACAGATCAGGTTGCAGAGGGCAAACAGTGAGATTCCCAACATGGTAATACGAAAACGGTTGTATTTTCCCACATAGGCAGCCAGAAACGGAGTGCCAAGGCCATAGGCAAAGGCAAACAGAGATACAATGCTTCCGGCCTGAGTCAGTGAAATCCCGAATCCGTCCGCAATTTCCGGAAGGATACCGATCACCGTATATTCACTGGTACCCAGGAAAAAGCTGAGCATGATCAGACCTACAACAGCCGGATTAAAAAATCGAGTTTTGGATGATGACATGATAATAAGTCCTCCCTGAAAAAAATAAAGAGTAAGTTTCTGCATCAGAGAAATCATCTTCAATGAAAAATCTTCTTCAATGCGGTAAAAGAATATCACAATTTACACGATGTTTCTTGTTTACAGCTGTCAGATTTTTGTAGTATATTGATATCAGAAAGTGGGGAGGAGAAGAGAAGATGGAAATACCGGTATTTGGAAAAGAACAGTATCCGCTGAACAGAGAGTCCGGACTTTCCTATACGATTTCGGATATTTACAAGCATGTGCCAATACATACTCATAATCATTATGAACTTTTCATCATTTCAGAGGGTACGGCCTATCATATGATCAATGATTCCGTACAGACAGTAAGGAAGGGGGATCTGTTTTTTATACGCCCCAATGATATGCACAGCTATAACTTTTATCATTCGGAGAATTTCTGCGTCCGGAATCTGGGCTTTTCTACCCAGGTGCTCCGGAATGTTTCCCTGTTTCTGGAGCAGGAGGAAAAGATGGATAAACTGATAAATGGTGAGATGCCTGCCTATGTACATCTGGAAGGGGAAAATTTCCGCAAGGTTCTGGATGCAATGGATACTGCGGGAAAGTTGGTAAACAGTAGCCATCCTCGGCACGCAAGATATCATGCGCAGTGTGTCATTGCACTTCTTCTGGAGGATTATTTCTTCACTTATGATGAAAAGGATCCCTGGAATCAGATGCCTTCCTGGTTGTCAGAGCTTCTCTTAAATATGTCAAAGATTGAAAATCTCCAGGAAGGCTACGAAAAAATGTGCGAGTTGGCTCCCTGCTCTCCAAGCCATCTCTGCAGGCTGCTGAAACAGATCTGTGGGAAAACTCCTACTCAGTATATCAACCAGGAGCGTCTGAAATATGCAGTCTATCTTCTGGCACAGACAGACCGGGAAATCCTGGATATCTGTGAAGGCTGCGGATTTTCCAATGTGAGCCACTTTTATCATCTGTTTCGGGAGCAGTTTGGAGTGTCACCGGCGAAATTCCGGAAGACGATGTGAATGAGATGAGTTGGAAGGGGACAGAACAAAAGCTTTGTCTGAAAGAACACATAAATACAGGAGGAATCAAAAGAATGGATAACGTTTACAGAAGAGATCACGAGATGCCATACATCTCCGATGAGGCGGTTATGGCACAGCAGAAGGGGATAAAAAAAGCCATCCGGGAGTATAATGAAGCAATGCCCTTTGAACCGGAAAAAGGTATGGAGTGTCTGGAGCGTGCAGGAATCAAACATAAGAAAAATGTATATTTTGAGCCGCCGTTCCACTGCGAATACGGAAGCCATATCGAAGTCGGAGAGAATTTTTATGCCAACACTCACTGTGTGATGCTGGATGTAGGAAAGATCACCATAGGGGATAACGTAATGTTTGGACCGAATGTAGGTATTTACACAGCAGGCCATCCCATTCATCCTGTGAGTCGGAATTCTGCATTTGAGTACGGAATTCGGTTACTATCGGGGATAATGTCTGGATCGGGGGAAGCTGCTGTGTCCTTCCAGGTGTGAAGATCGGAAACAACGTTGTGATCGGTGCAGGAAGCGTGGTGACAAAAGACATTCCGGACAATGTATGTGCAGCCGGGAATCCCTGCCGTGTGATTCGTGAGATCACGGATGCGGACAAGCCGTATTACTTTAAAGATCGTAAGTTTGATGAAGAGGCATGGGCAAAAATAAATGGAAAATAAAAGAGCCCGGCATTTTTACCAGAAAGCTCATCAGCTTGGATGAATTTGTAAAGATCCCGGCTGTGTACCTGAATTATAAGAAATACAGATGGGTGAAGAAGCTGACAGTGAAAATCGAATAAGAAAAGAAAACAGCAGAGCTGTATGTCCCGGGATTAATGGAAACATACAATTCTGCTGTTTTCTTTTATGAGATTATCTGTTTTCCGCAAGATATTCTTCTGTAAGAGCAACCGCATCTGTGATACACTGTGGGCAGCTGCAGAGAACCTTGCCTGTCTCCACACCTTTTAATTCACGCAGATACAGGAGCCGTTTTTTTCTTTGAATTTCCCGATATAGGTGCGAAGCTTTTTGTAAGTGTCACCTTTGGAGCCGGAACCTTCTTCAGTGTTTCCGCGGCTGTTGGAAAGTCCGATGATCATAGCCATTCCGGAAAGAGCACCGCACATTTCCATAACACCCATTCCAAGTCCGAAGCCCTCGGCAATACGGAACATCTCGTTTTCATCAATGCCAAATTCCCGGCAGAAAGAACAGGCAACTGCCTGTGCACAGTTGCAGCCGTTTTCATGTAATTTTGTAGCGTGTTCAGCTTTTGTACTCATGATTTCTTATCCTCCTGTTGCTGCTTTTTTTTCGGCGCAATCATTTTGTGACCGGACCAGATAGCATGATCATACAGATCAGCGCGCCGAAAGAGAAATATTTGTGTGCTTTCATTAGTTTTTTATATCCTGTATAAAAAAGAGCCTGTCATGCAGATAAGTGTTCCAAGAGACCAGTACTTATGTGCTTTCATATAAAAATTCTCCTCTCACTGTGTGAAATTGTGCAGTCCTGTTCAGAGTTTTCAGATTGCAAGAAGGTTTTTGACGGCTTCCATATAGATGAGAACTGCTTCTTCCATACCAGATACCAGGATAAACTCATCGGCTCCGTGGATACGGTAATCAATCCCCTCTTTTTCAGGTCCGAAAGCAATGATGTTTTTCAGGGATTTTGCGTAAGTGCCGCCTCCGATGACTACCGGTTTATGTTCAGTGTCACCTGTAACATCTGTGTAGGCTTTATACAGTGCGGTTACGAGAGGAGATTCTTTTGGGAAGAATAATGGTGCGCCAACTTCAACGATCTCAATGCGACCGTTTTTGTCTTCCAGTTTGTCCTCACACATTTTGCGGAGTTCCGTCTCACCAAGTGTTACAGGAACACGGATGTCGATGGTGCAGGAGATCACTCCGTTTTCTGTTTTGACGATTCCGTTGCAGAATGTCAGGTCGCCGTATTCATCTGCAAATTTCAAGGCCAATACCAGAACCGTCGCAGGAAGTTCCAAGATGAGAATTATAGAATTCTACAAAATCATCCTCGAATCCGGCTTTTGCAAGGCATTCGAAAGTTACGCCTGCAGCATTGACACCAAGTGCCGGTGTGCTGGCATGGGCAGGAACACCTTTGGCATAAATGGTAAGCTCACCGTTTTCTTCTGTTACTTTGTATTCCTGAAGTTTACTCTGGGACAGTGCTGCTTCCAGTTTTTCTTTCAGGCCGGCATCTGCAGGGATCACAGTTGTGCAGGTGTCGCACATTGCATTTGCAACAAAGCCGCCGTTTGCAGAGATGATGCGGGTATTTTTAGAATAGGCCATCATAAATGCACGACCTTTTTCACCGTGGATACACGGGAAGCTGGCATCCGGTGTGAAACCGCAGGAAAGCTCTTCTGCTACCTGATTGTAGTGTGCCATACATCTGGAACCTGTTTCCTCGTTGCAGCCCATGATCAGGCGGACTCTTTTGTTCAGCCTCACGCCGTGGTCGCGGAGAAGCTTCATGGCATAAAGTGCTTCCAGGATAGGGCCTTTGTCATCAGTGGTCCCACGGCCGTATACATGATCGCCTTCGCGGGTAAGACGGAACGGATCGTAGGTCCAGTCTCCACCTACAGGAACGATATCCAGATGACCGGCGATGCCGACAATCTCATCGCCCTCACCCATTTCGGCATAACCGCAGTAGTTATCCAGGTTTACGGTTTTAAAGCCAAGCTCTTCGGCAATCTTAAGTCCTTCTTCCAGGGCTTTTGCAGGGCCCTCACCGAATGGCTTTCCCTCGGAAGGTGTACCGAGCTGGGAGTCAATGGCAACCAGTCTGCCAAGATTTGTGAGCATTTCTTCTGATAATGCGTGGATTTCCTCTTTAATATCCATATTGATTTCCTCCTGTTTACAGCGTTCCGGAAAGTGACAGGATGGGACGCTGATGTTATGAGCTCTATTATAGCACAGATTGCAATGAACGGTAGAGGAGATTTTTAACTGTTGAAGACGTACCGATCCATTCGGCAGAACCCTTCAGGTCCTTTGGGCATATGCTAAAATCAGAAGTCAAAAAAGGAGTATCTGTATGAAAAATAAAAAATGGATTGCACTGGCAGCTGCAGTTGTGCTGGCAGTGACGGCGTTGCCGATGACAGTCTTTGCAGCAAAGAAAGATAAGGAAGAGGAGAAATTGAGCAAAGTCACTTTAAATGAAGTGGCGCATTCGATTTTCTACGCACCTCAGTATGTTGCGATAGAGGAGGGATATTTTGCTGAGGAAGGTCTGGATTTGACACTGGTGACGGGATTTGGAGCAGATAAAACGATGACTGCTGTAATCTCCGGTGAGGCAGATATCGGATTTATGGGCGCAGAAGCATCTGTCTATGCTTATCAAGAGGGTGCAACTGATCCTGTCGTGAATTTCGCACAGTTAACCCAGCGTGCAGGGAATTTCCTTGTGGCGAGAGAAGAGATGCCTGATTTCAAATGGGAGGATCTGAAAGGGAAGAAGGTTCTTGGCGGTCGTAAGGGTGGCGTACATATATCAATGTAAATTACGAGACGATTGTGATTTTGTGTAATTGGGTGGATGGGTTGAATAGTGCGAAGAATCTATAAAAGAAGTGGCGGAAATACCAGCAATGATATTTCCGCCGTTTTACAACTCCGAATATCCTATCCAGAGCTACTTTGTGTTCATAGTATATGTTATAAAACCAAATTTTATGAAATGTAAAAAGGAACTCATCCAGAGCCCCTTTCCTTTGAATAAGTAATAATATCTTTCTCACTCCGGAAAAAGACTTCTTTGTACTTATATAATACTGGTTCACTTACTCCTTGTCAATATTTATTTTTATCTTTGTAATATGTTCTGTCAAGGAAATATCATCTGACAATTCAAGAATTTTCCTTAGTTCAGCAAGTTCGTCTTGTGCCTTATTTCGTTCTTCTTTTATTTTTGAAATATATTGCAATTTATCATTCAATCGTTTGTTTAGATCAGAGTAATATCCCATAAGACCGACTGTTTTAGCAATCGCTTCATCAATTTTTTTCATATCTGTTTTTGGCAAAGAGCTACAAGATCACCTAATCTTGCTTTGCTGACACACATCATATTGGATGTGTTTGCCTGACCATCAAGAATCATATTACCTGCTGCATCTGTCTGCGGTGTAATATTTGCTACACAAGGTAAAGTACTGGTATCATGTGTAATTGGAATTACAATAGTGTTACCAGAACGAGAGTTAGCAACGTCATTTTGAATAATAACCGCTGGCCTCTCCTTTTGCATTTCACTTCCAATTCCACAGCCGAAATTGCAACGATATACCTGTCCTCTTTTTATGGCTCTGGAACGGGCATTTTGTGCAATAGAATCTAAATATAGTTTGGTTTTTAGCCATTCCAACATTTTTTGAACTTGTCCAAGTTCAATTTTCATTGTTATACCTCCCTTTTGCAAGTAAAAAATATTTTTATTAAATATGTTACTATTTACATAATTGAAACATTTATTGCCCTTTTTCTTGCTTCTAACTGTGTGATGTATCTTAAAACTTTATGGTTTAAACATGTTAATTCTTTGTCCATATCCTTGAATAATTCTCTTAGTTCATTAGATGTAATATTGTTTAAATCTAGTATCAGGATTTTATCTCTCAATTTTTCGTTTTTTTCGGAACAATTTTCAGCATCATATTCTAATTTGTCTTTTATATATTTATATGAATTGAATGGCAGAGAATAATCAAATCTTCCCTGACTTATTTTCACATTTATATTATTTCCACAACATAATGTATCATAAATGTGATTATAAAATACTTCCTCGTCAACAAAATCACTCTGATTTTTGAGAATCATCTTTTGGTACATTTCTATATACTCTAACAAGTCTTTTTGTAATGAAGTTAGCCATTCAATTAAACATACAGTTCGATATAGTGTAATTGATTTTATCGTGGAAATCAAGCTAATAACCACGCCAGTTACTAATCCGGCAAAAATATTTGCAAATATAGATGATAGAAAAGTATTAGTAGACAGTAAATTAATTAGCTAGACCAATGTCTTACTTTCCAAAGTTATCCATTTTATATTTCCAATGGTAGACTACTGGTACTTCATTCACCTCATCAAAGTATTTGTAGATACGGTCAATAAGTTCCTGTTTTGACGATACTCTGATTCCTTTCAACATCTGACGTGTCATCTTACCAAAAAAGCCTTCAATCATGTTCAACCATGATCCGTGCTTTGGTGTAAAAATAAATATAAATCGACCTGGCATAGTTGCAAGAAATGCTTTGACCTTTTTACTGGTATGAACTGTATGGTT